>Ga0209610_1000463_pt1 | contig 21301 bp, 13 predicted proteins | sample LakKivw275mmetaG_FD_184137 | JGI IMG/M metagenome (GOLD analysis project Ga0209610, IMG submission 184137) | Anoxic lake water microbial communities from Lake Kivu, Rwanda to study Microbial Dark Matter (Phase II) - Lake Kivu water 275m metaG... | ecosystem: Environmental > Aquatic > Freshwater...
TCTTCAGGGGTAACTCTTTCCTGGAATACGTCTAATATTTTCTGCTTCAAAATACCATCGCCCCGGGAAACATTTTTTCAAATAATTCATTACCTATCAAATCAATGTTAGCATTTTCTTTATTAATAACTAACAAACTTATCCATCCCTGATCTAGATCATATTTTTTAGAAATAGGAGCTGTTAAATGTTTTGTTAATGCAAAAGCAATTAAATTAGTTTCCTTAAAAATACCCCACGCATCAATATTTACTCCAGTCCTGTCAAACCAAAACATATAACAAAGCAAAACCATCCATTACCTGTAGATTGCCAGTATGTTTTTTGTAGGGGTATCATTTGTAATATAATGGGAGGGACCTAATATCAGTCCACCCTGCCCCTCAAATAGATCCTTTATGCTCTTGACCTTTTCTCTCACTTCTTCAGGGGTAGCATAGGGCAAAAACCCCTGTATATCCAGCCCGCCATGAAAGCAAAGGTCTTTTCCATACTGCTTCTTTAAGCTTGAAAGTTCCATATTTTTTGCGGAGGTCTGAACTGGGTCCAAAATATCAACTCCCATCTCTATCAAATCTCTATCAAATCAGGAAGTACAGGGGTACAATTTCCACAAATATGGTAGCATACTAAAAGACCATGGCTTTTTGCCACCTTTATTATTTTTTTATTCCAGGGCTTGTAATATTCCCTCCAAAGCTCAGGGGAAAGCATCAATCCTTCCTGGCCGGCAAAGTCATCCCATATGCCGTAAAGGTCAATGTATTTCCCAATGCTTGCAAGGTTTTTCTTGCAGAATTCCAACATAAACTGACCAATACTGCCAATAAGCGTTTGGGCATATTTCTTGTTTGTTAACAGGTCCATTAGCATCTTTTCCATGCCCCTCATAAATATAGAGGTCATAAATATGCTATTAAGGCAGCTAGTGTTTAAAAAGTATTTGTCTGAGGGTTCAAACTCTGATATTTTTATCTCCTGCTGCTCATCTTCACTCTGGTAAGCTACCTGTTCTGAGTTATTTTTATAGACGCTAAAATCAAACCATTCAAGCTTTGGGTAAGGATAATTTTTAACATCATCTATATCTTCACTTTCAGAAAGTGGGGGATTTTTAGAGAACACTATATCCCTGTTGCCACCGGCATAAATTTCCACCGGCTTAATGCCCCAGATATTAAATCTGTTAATCTCAAAAAGGGTTCCAAAATCAGGACCTATATACTTAGGGAAATAGGTAGTAAAGCCTCCCAGGGTCTCCCCATCAGAGTAATTGTCAGCCCCCATGCATTCTGCCAGTTTCTCCCAGTCCTTTTCAATATCTTCCAGATTAAAATAATCTATTAGCCTTTTATTTACAGGAGGCTCCCCCCTGTACATAGTGGGAACCCTGACAGGCGTATGTTTTATAGCATCCCATAGAAGTTTTTTCTTTTCTTCCATCACTTAGGAGCCACCTTTATTGGTCTTGCAGTTACTTCATCTGCCACAAACAGCACGCTTTCTTTGGGATTATCATGCAGCTGCAAAAGAGTACCAGGCCTATCAAGTGTTGGCGGATGCATGCAGGCAATCCTAAAGGTAGCCATCTGCCAGTTAAGGTCACCGCCCTCACAATAGATTTCAATCCTTTTAGCCTCAATTATTGGCTTCATTCCAATAGTCACTGCTTTTGGCGGGAGGCCATAGCAGTTGCCTCCGATACCGCAAAGGCTATTTATAACGAAGGTATCGGAGTTCAGTTCAATTACCCTGGTTTTGGAGGTTAAAAACTTGTCAATGGTTATCCGTCTGTAATAGGTATCGAAAGGCTCATTGAATGCAATATGGCCGTGGTAGCCCAGTCCGCCATAGCAGACATCTATGCCACCAAGCTCATCAATCTTGTCCATGTTGTAATCTAGATTAACCGGATCGGGCCATACGATATGCTCAGGACTTAATCCCAGTTCCTTATCTAAACGACTAAAAAGCGCTCCTTTCATATATCCTCTGAAACTCATGGGATGATCCTCTTCTACTAGCCTCCCTTCCCAGTCCAGGTATTCATCCATAAAAAATATCCATAGATTTTCTAAATTTATTTTTTCATCATTTAATATATCAGTCAGTATAGGATACTGTGGGGTGGGACCAACCGGAAGGATTATTTTTGTATTTTTATTATCCCTGTTATTTTTAGCTATAATATCTGCTATTGATCTAGCCATTTTATTATATAAAGTGTCTGTGCTTTCCACTATTTCCACGCCAACATTGCTCCATTTTTCAATCTCTTCAGGTGGCATTGCCATTATCCTGTCAAAATCTTCATCACTTACAGTCTGATGGGTTATTATTCCTTCAAATTTTCCCATTTCCATTCCTCCATATTTTAATTTTTAAAGTTTATCTTACTTTTATTTTTATATTTTTTATAGCCAGATTTATTTAGATTATCTCTTATAGAAAAATTAAGGTAAAACTCTTTTAGTAAGCCCCTGCGGATACATTTTCTGTTGAGCAAAAGCTTCTGCATACAATACTCCTGCCTGAAAACCCCTAAATTTTGCAACCGACTTTATAAACTCAGAGGCATCACAGTTATGCATATCCTTTAACCATCCCAGCTGGGATTTCATTTTCATCATCATTTCAATTTTTGTTTCAATAGTATTTGTTATATCAACATATTCAGTAGGAATAAAATTAATTCCAGCAATAGTATCTATATAATAAAGATATGGCAACTTATCAGAAGGTGGATAATTTGTTTTCCAGAGTTTAAGATTCGCTAAATAAATTGCATCAAACACTAATCTGCTTACATTTATATGATCAGAGTGATAATCATCTGGAGAATGGGTAATTATTAAATCAGGATTTGCCTGTCTTATTACATCAATTATTTTTTCTCTTGAATCTAAGTCTAAAACTACTTCTCCATCAGATATTCCTGCCCATATGGAAGTTGCTCCAATTACTTTTGCTGACTGTATAGCCTCATCTCTTCGTATTTTTGCTATTTCTTCAGAGGTGTGAGTCATACTCCCTTTATTGCCGTCACATACATGGCACATAAATACTTCATGACCTTTTTTGCTATAAAGTGCAAGTGTTCCTGCACAGAGTAGCTCTATATCATCGGGATGTGCTCCTATAGCAAGGATTTTCATTTTATTCACTCCTTTTTAGTCTTCACCTATTCTATTTTCATTAAAAATATAAATATATCCATTTTTATTCATTGTGAAATTGTATAGCCTTAACCACTTTAGGATGGGTCAAGTAACCTGTATCTGCTTTTCCATTTTTATAAGCTGAAGTTGGAAAAATATCCTGACCAAATAATAAGGGCAATGCATTGTGAGGCCATAGCCCACCCATCCAAAACTCCGTAGGCTCTTCAACTTTCTGCGTAGGGTAATTTATTAGATAGAATGATCTAGTCAATTTATAAATTTATCCTCTCCTAGTCTTGGTTTTCTTCTCTGTAAGTTCCACACAAAAGTTTATAGAGCTATAGAGCCTAAAAACTCAACAAACCCCTTCTGTCTGACTTATCCATTTATTGGGATTATTTTCCCTCTATCATCTGCAGAGTTAATTTCTGCTTCAACTATCTCGATAGTCTCTTTACTACTTTCAGGTGGTGCTACTGTAATAGGAGTATTGTTTATTAGACTTTCAACAAAATATTTTATCTCTCTATAATATCCCATCTCCTTAGGAAGCTCTGGAGTGAAACTCTTCTCTCTGTTTGGATTAACCTTTAAGGCACCATGTTGATAGATAATATTAGCCTTCTCAAAATTCACTCTAAACATCATCTCAAATCCATAGTCTCCTTCTAGTGTCCAATCGTCTTGAGCGTTTATTACCTTACCATCTGGATATATGTAGTTTGTAGAAACTATATCATAACCACTTCCAGGTATTACATTTCGGGCTATAGTCGAGACAGCTTCAGGTTTACCAAAGAGCCAATTGATTGTATCTACATCATGAATATGCTGGTCTAATATGCATCCGCCACTCTTTTCCTTTGTTAAAAGCCAGCTTTGATATGACCACTTTGGAGGACCTCCACCACGGTAGAAATATCCTTCTAGGACTTTACCAAATTTGCCCTTCTCTACACATTCTTTTAGGTATTCATACTCTGGCCAGAATCTAAGACAATGTCCAATCATAAGCTTTTTATTATTCTTCTTTGCGCATTCTATCATCGCGGCACATTCTTTGGAATTTAAAGCCATCGGTTTTTCGCATAATACATTAAGCCCTTTATTGAGGGCTTTTATTGTAGCATCTGCATGTAGGTAGGTTGGTAAAGCGATATCTACATAGTCTAGTTCTTCCTTTTCTAGCATTTCATCCATACTTGTATAAAGTCTACATTTACTAAAATCATATTTAATTGTACCAATACCTATATTGCCCTTTATAAATTTCCCCTCGAATTTCTCAGAGTCTATATCACAGATAGCAACAAGTTTAACTGGAAACCTTTCTAATTCAAGCCTTATATAATTGTCTAGATGACTTCTTCCCATAAAGCCTATACCACCAATAAGTCCTACTCTTACCATCTTTAGCCTCCTTATTCTCTACCAAGGATTTTATCCAGAGATTTAGATGTATTATATATAATTTGGATTGGATAATGAGTATATCCTGACATCTCTGCATTCAAATATCCATCATATCCAACCTCTTTTAGTGCTTCTATAACTTTGGGATAGTTTACATCACCTGCTAGCAAATCTACGAAACCTGCAAGTCCACACCCTTGTCTTCGATAATCTTTTACATGGACCTTTTTAATCCTCTTTCCAAGAATCTTGATCCAATGTTCTGGATAACCTATGTAGATTATATTACCAACATCTATATAAGCTCCTATATAGTTAGAATTTATCTTATCGATAAAGTCTCTCATCTCTAATGGAGATAGTAAGAATTTATTCCATACATTCTCTACCCCTATGGATACTTTATACTTTTCAGCTTCAGAGGCTAATTTAATTAACGATTCTAACGCACGTTCATAAGCAATATCGTATTCTACCACTTCAGCTCCAGGCATAAAATCTACTCCAACTGCACCTGGGACCACTAAAATTGTATCTACTCCAAATAATGAAGCTATCTCTATCTGCTTCTTAAGTACATCTTTTGCCCTTTCTCTCACCTCTTTCTGACTGCTTGTAAAAGGATATTTCCAGTATAAACCTGCAGCAAATCCACTTATTTCTATCCCTATGTCTTCTGCCATCCTCTTAAACTTTAATATGTTATTCTCACTGCTTGTTAGATTGATCTCCCCATCCTCAGTTAGAACCAACTCTATCCCGTCAAATCCTGCATCTTTTGCAACCTTCATACATTTTTCTATCTTCATCCCTGCAGGAAAGGACCAGATATTAATTCCCTTTTTCATCTTTATTCCTCCTCGTATAATAGTTTTTGGCGATGAAACACCTGTACTTGAAAAGTTAATATTGCTTTAAGGGTATTCCCTGAGATAATATACTATTAAAGTTAGATAGGGGCATGACTTGCAACCTCCGTGAGGATTAGTCCTCTTAAAGAAGTCTGTTACCCCTGGGTTGAGGTATACCCTTCTGACACATAGGGTGAGATCATTTACTATTCCCTCAGCTTAGCAAACTAAGGTGCATCCGTTTAGTAATAGTAATCTCTAATAGCGAGGCTGTTGTTATCCTCTCCCCCAGGTAAATACCCTCTATCAAGCTCCTATCCTAAAAGGAAAGGGGGTGATAGGTATTGAATCTACTAGCCTCTATTGATGGAGTATGCTCCTCTTCAGAGACTTACTAGGTTCCGTTGTACATTAGTTGAGTTATTAATCGCAGAGAAGAATAAAACATTAAATTTGACCTTCTTAAAGTTTTCTCCTTATGCAGATAAGGCTCAGAACCCTTTTAGTGATATCCTTGGTAAGACTTCTACAACATTTGTAGAGAACTTTACACCTGAAGAAATAGCTAATACTAGTGTAGAGAAAGTTATAAGGTTCATCTCTGAAACAAGTAGGAGCCGCCTTTCTGAGGAAGAAATAACTAAGTGTGTAGAAGAACTCAAGAAGTTAAGTAAGAAGGCTTACAGACTCAATCCTAAGATGCTGGATACTGTAAGTGTTACTCTTATTATATCTTTAGAGAATTAAGATACTTTGAGTCCCAAATTAAGAAGATAGATAAAGTTATAGAAAGAGAATTTGAAGCTTTTCCTCAGAAACAGATACTAACTTTAGTAAGGGGGATTGGTCCAATTTTAGCAGCAGGTATAGTAGCTGAAATATGAGATATAAGCAGGTTTAAGTCTGATAAAAACCTCGCTAGTTATGCAGGATTTGTTTGGCATCAGCACCAGAGTGGAAAGTTTAAAGGAGAGGATAATCTCTATTTAACTTTCAAGGTGCATATAATAACTTAAATTTTGCCTGACAAATTTTTAAAAATTCTAAAAGTCAGGCACACTAGTTTATTGCTCTCTTTTGCCTAAAATAAGCCACTACTTTTTATATCTTTTAAATCTCCCCTATTGACATTTTACCATAGGACTCTTCTAGAACAAAAAGCTGAAGGGCTCTATACCCTTCAGCTTTTTCTATTGATTACTTTATTCCTCTAATTTCATCAATCTTTCTTGCCGCATCATCAAGTGCCTGTTGTGGTGTTTTCCTTCCGAGGAAAGCTTCAACGTTAGCATCCCATATAATACTATTGAATTCCTCCCATCCTTCTATAAGAGGCCAACCTTTAGCAGTCATTGCTGCTTTAGATAAAGTCTTATAAAGAGGTGTTTGGAATTGAGGAAGTTCGGAAGCAGAAATAGTAACTGGTGGGAAGCCTATAAGTTCATCAAATTTTGCCTTATATTTATCCTGATAGAAGAAATCTAAAAATTCACCTGCTGCTTTTAAATTCTTAGCGTTCTTAAACATAACAATAGAATCAGTAATGATAAGGGATTGTTGTTTTTGACCTTCAAAAGGTGGGATTTGATCATAACCCATCTTAAAAGTAGCCCCCGCCTGTTTGGCAGCTGATTCAACCCATGCGCCAATTAAGCAGAAAACAGCCTTTCCTGCATAAAAAATAGGATGAGACTCCATTCTGTCAACGCTTAAGAATCCTTCTGGAACAATTTTATCCTTAGTAGCCATATCTACCATAAAGGTTAGAGCTTTTACACCTGCAGGACTATTCACTATACATTTTCCATAACTACCATCAGGTTTTTCCTCAAAGAAATCTCCTCCTGCTGCATAGAGATAATATGCAAAGTCGGTTAACTCAGTATGTTTTTTGCCAGGCATAATAAGACCATACCTATTAGGGGGATTATTATACTTTATCGCTTCTTCTCGTAATTCTTCCATAGTTCCAGGAATTTTCTTTACCACATCGGCATTGTAGGCAAGAATTCTAGCTCCTGCCGCTACAGGGAGTCCCATAAGCTTCCCACCAATCTTTGCCTCCATAGCTCCTGGAGAAATATTATCTAAAGTCTTTTGACTTATATATTTAGTAACTTCCTCTATAGCTCCCATTTTCATAAACTCAATTATCCATCGTGTTCCTGATACTGTAATTTCAGGTGGATTCCCACCGACAATAGCAGTAGTTATCTTATCATAGAGAAGGTCCCAAGGAATGGGAACAATTTCCACCTCAATATTAGAATGGGAAACATTAAAATCTTTCTCAAGCTGAGCACGAAATTCCTCAGTAAGACCGTCATAAAGTGCCCAATAAACAGTAACCTTTTGCTTCTGCTGAGCAAAACTTGCTCCAGTAAGCAGAAGCAGTGCAACAATAATAAAAATTCCAAACTTTTTCACCTTTAATACCTCCTCTTGTTATTTAATTCCTCCCTTTCAGGGAGGTTTTACCTCATCTATAAACTCAGGTTGTAACAAATACCAGTTATATTGAACTTTTTAAAATACTTCTATCTAAAAGCTCTCACCCCCCCTTTTTTTTAAAGCCTATAAATCTATCCCTTCATACAATTATTATAATATATTCTTTTATAGAAATCAACCCATTTCTAAAGCCTATAAAATCTATCCCTTCACAGCTCCTCCAACAAGGCCTGCTACCAGCTGCTTTTCAATAAGAAGAAAAAGGACAACAATAGGGATAATGGCTAAAAAGGAAGCAGTTGCTAAATATTCCCATTGGGTAGTATATTGCCCGACAAAGTTATAAAGCCCAATGGTAATAGGCATCTTTTTGGCAGACTGTATAAAAGTAAGGGCAAACATAAACTCGTTCCAGGCAAAGATAAAAGAATATATCATAGTAGTTACTAAACCTGGCGCAGCTATAGGAAGCACAATCTTCTGGATTGCCTGAAGGTGGGTACAGCCATCAATTAAAGCAGCTTCTTCAATGTCTACAGGAACACTTTTAAAGTAACCGTTTAACATCCAAATTGTAAAGGATAGAGTAAAAGCTGTATTCGAAAAAATAAGACCAGTATAAGTATTCAAAAGATGAAACCAAAACATAATCTTAAAAAGAGAAATAACTACTACAATAGGTGAAAACATTTGAAGCACAATAAGCATATAAAGGAGAATTTGTTTCCCAGGAAAACGAAAACGGGATATAGCATAAGCAGCGGGAACCGAAAGGAGGGTATTTAACACCATAGTTCCTCCTGCAATGATAAGAGAATTGGTAAAATAAGTAACCAAGGGGACTTGATTCCAAACCCCTATAAAATTAGACAAGGTTGGATGTTTGGGAATCCAGTATGGAGGACTTGTATATACCTCTCTGCCGGGCCTTAACATAGTTGATATCATTACAAAAAAAGGAAATAGCAACAATAACAGGAAGATGAAAGTAAAAGGTATCACAATTATCTTAAGTATATTTTCTCGTCTCATTATTCCCCTTCCTCCCTAAAATATATTCTACCATAGATCAAGCTTACCAGAGATAATATTACAAGGGTAACCACTGCCATTACTGCTCCATAGTTCCATTTCAACCAGGCAAAAGTGTTCTCATATGTATAAGTAATTAAGATATGAGTAAGTCCTACAGGCCCTCCTTTGGTAAGGATATATATAACATTGAAATCATTAAACGTCCAGAGGCAGGAAAGAAGAGTCGCAATAAGAAAAACATTTCGAATACCAGGAAATGTTACATAAAAGAACCTCTGCCACAGATTTGCACCATCGATATCCGCAGCTTCATAAAGCTCATTTGGGATAGATTGCATTCCAGCTAAAAAAACAAGAGCCATAAACGGAATTCCAATCCAGATATCTACCCAAATAGTAGCTATAAAAGCCCACTTGATATCTCCAAGCCAAATGGGAGGATTACGCCAAAGACCTGTAGATTTTAGAGTGGAAGAAAGAAAGCCAAATTCAGGATTGTAGACCCATAACCATAGTAAAGCACTAATAGGGACAGAACTAGCCCAAGGAATAATAAGTAAAGTACGGGCTATCTTTCGACCTGTATATTCTATATTCAGTAAGAGAGCCATAATCATTCCAAAGATTGTCTTTGCTGCTACAGCAAGGAATGTCCAGTACACTGAGCGGAAGATTATCTCTCGGAATTCCTTTTCTTTCAGGAGTTCCACATAATTTCTAAAACCTATAAAATTAAGCATCCTCCTCATTTTGTCAGTTTTATAAAAAGACATAATAATTACATTGGTAGTTGGATAAATCATAAATATTAGGAGGAAAACAGTTGCCGGAAGAATAAAAAGATATGCAAGCCGAGACTTAGATGTCCATAAATAACCTTTCTTTCTCATAAATTATAGGCCCTCTCCTTTTCTGAAGAATTATTTTATAAAATCTTATCTGTCCTGCCTTCAAGATGTGTTTACAGATTGGTATGCCAGAACCTTCATATTTTCATCTTCTATTTTAACCGGATAAAGAGCAACTATCAAATTTTTTTCATCACCTTCCTTTCCACTCATTATTTCTCCTATTATTTGTAATTTATTACTTTCTTTGAAGTTCGTCAAATTTTTAGATAAATGGTTAGCATGCATCTTTCCCATAAATCCACCACCAATAATGCCAATTTTAATCACAGTACTTTATCCTCCAATTTCTTCACATTGCTTCACAAAGTACAGCTGGATACAATTTTTCATCAATTATAAAATCTATCTTTGGTTTCATTAATGATATTAAGTCATTGGCTATAAACCCAGTCGGACCATCCTTTCATTATTAGAATTTTTACAATAAATTAAATATTGTTACCATATAATTTTGTAAATGATAATCATTATAAAATTATATTTTCTATTGATTAGTTATAAATTTTTGTATAACAAAAAATATTTAATCCAGGGTTTAAATTCAACTTTATCATAATAATCTAGCAAATCAGTCCAATCAATAATCATATGTCTGTAGCCTTTTTGTTGAAAATATTGAATGATTTTAATCATCAAATATATCCCATATCCCCTACCTCTACAATTATTAGCAATACCAATTGGTCCTAGTCCACAATATTTTTGACCCTTTTGAGAACCCCAATTAACATTCGACCCCATATACAACGATTCAGAGGTATTGGTTCTTGCAAATCCTACTGGAACATTATTACACCAGAGAAGCCAATAATCTTCAATCCCACCTGGAATACGTCTAATATTTTCTGCTTCAAAATACCATCGCCCCGGGAAACATTTTTTCAAATAATTCATTACCTATCAAATCAATGTTAGCATTTTCTTTATTAATAACTAACAAACTTATCCATCCCTGATCTAGATCATATTTTTTAGAAATAGGAGCTGTTAAATGTTTTGTTAATGCAAAAGCAATTAAATTAGTTTCCTTAAAAATACCCCACGCATCAATATTTACTCCAGTCCTGTCAAACCAAAACATATAACAAAGCAAAACCATCCATTACCTGTAGATTGCCAGTATGTTTTTTGTAGGGGTATCATTTGTAATATAATGGGAGGGACCTAATATCAGTCCACCCTGCCCCTCAAATAGATCCTTTATGCTCTTGACCTTTTCTCTCACTTCTTCAGGGGTAGCATAGGGCAAAAACCCCTGTATATCCAGCCCGCCATGAAAGCAAAGGTCTTTTCCATACTGCTTCTTTAAGCTTGAAAGTTCCATATTTTTTGCGGAGGTCTGAACTGGGTCCAAAATATCAACTCCCATCTCTATCAAATCTCTATCAAATCAGGAAGTACAGGGGTACAATTTCCACAAATATGGTAGCATACTAAAAGACCATGGCTTTTTGCCACCTTTATTATTTTTTTATTCCAGGGCTTGTAATATTCCCTCCAAAGCTCAGGGGAAAGCATCAATCCTTCCTGGCCGGCAAAGTCATCCCATATGCCGTAAAGGTCAATGTATTTCCCAATGCTTGCAAGGTTTTTCTTGCAGAATTCCAACATAAACTGACCAATACTGCCAATAAGCGTTTGGGCATATTTCTTGTTTGTTAACAGGTCCATTAGCATCTTTTCCATGCCCCTCATAAATATAGAGGTCATAAATATGCTATTAAGGCAGCTAGTGTTTAAAAAGTATTTGTCTGAGGGTTCAAACTCTGATATTTTTATCTCCTGCTGCTCATCTTCACTCTGGTAAGCTACCTGTTCTGAGTTATTTTTATAGACGCTAAAATCAAACCATTCAAGCTTTGGGTAAGGATAATTTTTAACATCATCTATATCTTCACTTTCAGAAAGTGGGGGATTTTTAGAGAACACTATATCCCTGTTGCCACCGGCATAAATTTCCACCGGCTTAATGCCCCAGATATTAAATCTGTTAATCTCAAAAAGGGTTCCAAAATCAGGACCTATATACTTAGGGAAATAGGTAGTAAAGCCTCCCAGGGTCTCCCCATCAGAGTAATTGTCAGCCCCCATGCATTCTGCCAGTTTCTCCCAGTCCTTTTCAATATCTTCCAGATTAAAATAATCTATTAGCCTTTTATTTACAGGAGGCTCCCCCCTGTACATAGTGGGAACCCTGACAGGCGTATGTTTTATAGCATCCCATAGAAGTTTTTTCTTTTCTTCCATCACTTAGGAGCCACCTTTATTGGTCTTGCAGTTACTTCATCTGCCACAAACAGCACGCTTTCTTTGGGATTATCATGCAGCTGCAAAAGAGTACCAGGCCTATCAAGTGTTGGCGGATGCATGCAGGCAATCCTAAAGGTAGCCATCTGCCAGTTAAGGTCACCGCCCTCACAATAGATTTCAATCCTTTTAGCCTCAATTATTGGCTTCATTCCAATAGTCACTGCTTTTGGCGGGAGGCCATAGCAGTTGCCTCCGATACCGCAAAGGCTATTTATAACGAAGGTATCGGAGTTCAGTTCAATTACCCTGGTTTTGGAGGTTAAAAACTTGTCAATGGTTATCCGTCTGTAATAGGTATCGAAAGGCTCATTGAATGCAATATGGCCGTGGTAGCCCAGTCCGCCATAGCAGACATCTATGCCACCAAGCTCATCAATCTTGTCCATGTTGTAATCTAGATTAACCGGATCGGGCCATACGATATGCTCAGGACTTAATCCCAGTTCCTTATCTAAACGACTAAAAAGCGCTCCTTTCATATATCCTCTGAAACTCATGGGATGATCCTCTTCTACTAGCCTCCCTTCCCAGTCCAGGTATTCATCCATAAAAAATATCCATAGATTTTCTAAATTTATTTTTTCATCATTTAATATATCAGTCAGTATAGGATACTGTGGGGTGGGACCAACCGGAAGGATTATTTTTGTATTTTTATTATCCCTGTTATTTTTAGCTATAATATCTGCTATTGATCTAGCCATTTTATTATATAAAGTGTCTGTGCTTTCCACTATTTCCACGCCAACATTGCTCCATTTTTCAATCTCTTCAGGTGGCATTGCCATTATCCTGTCAAAATCTTCATCACTTACAGTCTGATGGGTTATTATTCCTTCAAATTTTCCCATTTCCATTCCTCCATATTTTAATTTTTAAAGTTTATCTTACTTTTATTTTTATATTTTTTATAGCCAGATTTATTTAGATTATCTCTTATAGAAAAATTAAGGTAAAACTCTTTTAGTAAGCCCCTGCGGATACATTTTCTGTTGAGCAAAAGCTTCTGCATACAATACTCCTGCCTGAAAACCCCTAAATTTTGCAACCGACTTTATAAACTCAGAGGCATCACAGTTATGCATATCCTTTAACCATCCCAGCTGGGATTTCATTTTCATCATCATTTCAATTTTTGTTTCAATAGTATTTGTTATATCAACATATTCAGTAGGAATAAAATTAATTCCAGCAATAGTATCTATATAATAAAGATATGGCAACTTATCAGAAGGTGGATAATTTGTTTTCCAGAGTTTAAGATTCGCTAAATAAATTGCATCAAACACTAATCTGCTTACATTTATATGATCAGAGTGATAATCATCTGGAGAATGGGTAATTATTAAATCAGGATTTGCCTGTCTTATTACATCAATTATTTTTTCTCTTGAATCTAAGTCTAAAACTACTTCTCCATCAGATATTCCTGCCCATATGGAAGTTGCTCCAATTACTTTTGCTGACTGTATAGCCTCATCTCTTCGTATTTTTGCTATTTCTTCAGAGGTGTGAGTCATACTCCCTTTATTGCCGTCACATACATGGCACATAAATACTTCATGACCTTTTTTGCTATAAAGTGCAAGTGTTCCTGCACAGAGTAGCTCTATATCATCGGGATGTGCTCCTATAGCAAGGATTTTCATTTTATTCACTCCTTTTTAGTCTTCACCTATTCTATTTTCATTAAAAATATAAATATATCCATTTTTATTCATTGTGAAATTGTATAGCCTTAACCACTTTAGGATGGGTCAAGTAACCTGTATCTGCTTTTCCATTTTTATAAGCTGAAGTTGGAAAAATATCCTGACCAAATAATAAGGGCAATGCATTGTGAGGCCATAGCCCACCCATCCAAAACTCCGTAGGCTCTTCAACTTTCTGCGTAGGGTAATTTATTAGATAGAATGATCTAGTCAATTTATAAATTTATCCTCTCCTAGTCTTGGTTTTCTTCTCTGTAAGTTCCACACAAAAGTTTATAGAGCTATAGAGCCTAAAAACTCAACAAACCCCTTCTGTCTGACTTATCCATTTATTGGGATTATTTTCCCTCTATCATCTGCAGAGTTAATTTCTGCTTCAACTATCTCGATAGTCTCTTTACTACTTTCAGGTGGTGCTACTGTAATAGGAGTATTGTTTATTAGACTTTCAACAAAATATTTTATCTCTCTATAATATCCCATCTCCTTAGGAAGCTCTGGAGTGAAACTCTTCTCTCTGTTTGGATTAACCTTTAAGGCACCATGTTGATAGATAATATTAGCCTTCTCAAAATTCACTCTAAACATCATCTCAAATCCATAGTCTCCTTCTAGTGTCCAATCGTCTTGAGCGTTTATTACCTTACCATCTGGATATATGTAGTTTGTAGAAACTATATCATAACCACTTCCAGGTATTACATTTCGGGCTATAGTCGAGACAGCTTCAGGTTTACCAAAGAGCCAATTGATTGTATCTACATCATGAATATGCTGGTCTAATATGCATCCGCCACTCTTTTCCTTTGTTAAAAGCCAGCTTTGATATGACCACTTTGGAGGACCTCCACCACGGTAGAAATATCCTTCTAGGACTTTACCAAATTTGCCCTTCTCTACACATTCTTTTAGGTATTCATACTCTGGCCAGAATCTAAGACAATGTCCAATCATAAGCTTTTTATTATTCTTCTTTGCGCATTCTATCATCGCGGCACATTCTTTGGAATTTAAAGCCATCGGTTTTTCGCATAATACATTAAGCCCTTTATTGAGGGCTTTTATTGTAGCATCTGCATGTAGGTAGGTTGGTAAAGCGATATCTACATAGTCTAGTTCTTCCTTTTCTAGCATTTCATCCATACTTGTATAAAGTCTACATTTACTAAAATCATATTTAATTGTACCAATACCTATATTGCCCTTTATAAATTTCCCCTCGAATTTCTCAGAGTCTATATCACAGATAGCAACAAGTTTAACTGGAAACCTTTCTAATTCAAGCCTTATATAATTGTCTAGATGACTTCTTCCCATAAAGCCTATACCACCAATAAGTCCTACTCTTACCATCTTTAGCCTCCTTATTCTCTACCAAGGATTTTATCCAGAGATTTAGATGTATTATATATAATTTGGATTGGATAATGAGTATATCCTGACATCTCTGCATTCAAATATCCATCATATCCAACCTCTTTTAGTGCTTCTATAACTTTGGGATAGTTTACATCACCTGCTAGCAAATCTACGAAACCTGCAAGTCCACACCCTTGTCTTCGATAATCTTTTACATGGACCTTTTTAATCCTCTTTCCAAGAATCTTGATCCAATGTTCTGGATAACCTATGTAGATTATATTACCAACATCTATATAAGCTCCTATATAGTTAGAATTTATCTTATCGATAAAGTCTCTCATCTCTAATGGAGATAGTAAGAATTTATTCCATACATTCTCTACCCCTATGGATACTTTATACTTTTCAGCTTCAGAGGCTAATTTAATTAACGATTCTAACGCACGTTCATAAGCAATATCGTATTCTACCACTTCAGCTCCAGGCATAAAATCTACTCCAACTGCACCTGGGACCACTAAAATTGTATCTACTCCAAATAATGAAGCTATCTCTATCTGCTTCTTAAGTACATCTTTTGCCCTTTCTCTCACCTCTTTCTGACTGCTTGTAAAAGGATATTTCCAGTATAAACCTGCAGCAAATCCACTTATTTCTATCCCTATGTCTTCTGCCATCCTCTTAAACTTTAATATGTTATTCTCACTGCTTGTTAGATTGATCTCCCCATCCTCAGTTAGAACCAACTCTATCCCGTCAAATCCTGCATCTTTTGCAACCTTCATACATTTTTCTATCTTCATCCCTGCAGGAAAGGACCAGATATTAATTCCCTTTTTCATCTTTATTCCTCCTCGTATAATAGTTTTTGGCGATGAAACACCTGTACTTGAAAAGTTAATATTGCTTTAAGGGTATTCCCTGAGATAATATACTATTAAAGTTAGATAGGGGCATGACTTGCAACCTCCGTGAGGATTAGTCCTCTTAAAGAAGTCTGTTACCCCTGGGTTGAGGTATACCCTTCTGACACATAGGGTGAGATCATTTACTATTCCCTCAGCTTAGCAAACTAAGGTGCATCCGTTTAGTAATAGTAATCTCTAATAGCGAGGCTGTTGTTATCCTCTCCCCCAGGTAAATACCCTCTATCAAGCTCCTATCCTAAAAGGAAAGGGGGTGATAGGTATTGAATCTACTAGCCTCTATTGATGGAGTATGCTCCTCTTCAGAGACTTACTAGGTTCCGTTGTACATTAGTTGAGTTATTAATCGCAGAGAAGAATAAAACATTAAATTTGACCTTCTTAAAGTTTTCTCCTTATGCAGATAAGGCTCAGAACCCTTTTAGTGATATCCTTGGTAAGACTTCTACAACATTTGTAGAGAACTTTACACCTGAAGAAATAGCTAATACTAGTGTAGAGAAAGTTATAAGGTTCATCTCTGAAACAAGTAGGAGCCGCCTTTCTGAGGAAGAAATAACTAAGTGTGTAGAAGAACTCAAGAAGTTAAGTAAGAAGGCTTACAGACTCAATCCTAAGATGCTGGATACTGTAAGTGTTACTCTTATTATATCTTTAGAGAATTAAGATACTTTGAGTCCCAAATTAAGAAGATAGATAAAGTTATAGAAAGAGAATTTGAAGCTTTTCCTCAGAAACAGATACTAACTTTAGTAAGGGGGATTGGTCCAATTTTAGCAGCAGGTATAGTAGCTGAAATATGAGATATAAGCAGGTTTAAGTCTGATAAAAACCTCGCTAGTTATGCAGGATTTGTTTGGCATCAGCACCAGAGTGGAAAGTTTAAAGGAGAGGATAATCTCTATTTAACTTTCAAGGTGCATATAATAACTTAAATTTTGCCTGACAAATTTTTAAAAATTCTAAAAGTCAGGCACACTAGTTTATTGCTCTCTTTTGCCTAAAATAAGCCACTACTTTTTATATCTTTTAAATCTCCCCTATTGACATTTTACCATAGGACTCTTCTAGAACAAAAAGCTGAAGGGCTCTATACCCTTCAGCTTTTTCTATTGATTACTTTATTCCTCTAATTTCATCAATCTTTCTTGCCGCATCATCAAGTGCCTGTTGTGGTGTTTTCCTTCCGAGGAAAGCTTCAACGTTAGCATCCCATATAATACTATTGAATTCCTCCCATCCTTCTATAAGAGGCCAACCTTTAGCAGTCATTGCTGCTTTAGATAAAGTCTTATAAAGAGGTGTTTGGAATTGAGGAAGTTCGGAAGCAGAAATAGTAACTGGTGGGAAGCCTATAAGTTCATCAAATTTTGCCTTATATTTATCCTGATAGAAGAAATCTAAAAATTCACCTGCTGCTTTTAAATTCTTAGCGTTCTTAAACATAACAATAGAATCAGTAATGATAAGGGATTGTTGTTTTTGACCTTCAAAAGGTGGGATTTGATCATAACCCATCTTAAAAGTAGCCCCCGCCTGTTTGGCAGCTGATTCAACCCATGCGCCAATTAAGCAGAAAACAGCCTTTCCTGCATAAAAAATAGGATGAGACTCCATTCTGTCAACGCTTAAGAATCCTTCTGGAACAATTTTATCCTTAGTAGCCATATCTACCATAAAGGTTAGAGCTTTTACACCTGCAGGACTATTCACTATACATTTTCCATAACTACCATCAGGTTTTTCCTCAAAGAAATCTCCTCCTGCTGCATAGAGATAATATGCAAAGTCGGTTAACTCAGTATGTTTTTTGCCAGGCATAATAAGACCATACCTATTAGGGGGATTATTATACTTTATCGCTTCTTCTCGTAATTCTTCCATAGTTCCAGGAATTTTCTTTACCACATCGGCATTGTAGGCAAGAATTCTAGCTCCTGCCGCTACAGGGAGTCCCATAAGCTTCCCACCAATCTTTGCCTCCATAGCTCCTGGAGAAATATTATCTAAAGTCTTTTGACTTATATATTTAGTAACTTCCTCTATAGCTCCCATTTTCATAAACTCAATTATCCATCGTGTTCCTGATACTGTAATTTCAGGTGGATTCCCACCGACAATAGCAGTAGTTATCTTATCATAGAGAAGGTCCCAAGGAATGGGAACAATTTCCACCTCAATATTAGAATGGGAAACATTAAAATCTTTCTCAAGCTGAGCACGAAATTCCTCAGTAAGACCGTCATAAAGTGCCCAATAAACAGTAACCTTTTGCTTCTGCTGAGCAAAACTTGCTCCAGTAAGCAGAAGCAGTGCAACAATAATAAAAATTCCAAACTTTTTCACCTTTAATACCTCCTCTTGTTATTTAATTCCTCCCTTTCAGGGAGGTTTTACCTCATCTATAAACTCAGGTTGTAACAAATACCAGTTATATTGAACTTTTTAAAATACTTCTATCTAAAAGCTCTCACCCCCCCTTTTTTTTAAAGCCTATAAATCTATCCCTTCATACAATTATTATAATATATTCTTTTATAGAAATCAACCCATTTCTAAAGCCTATAAAATCTATCCCTTCACAGCTCCTCCAACAAGGCCTGCTACCAGCTGCTTTTCAATAAGAAGAAAAAGGACAACAATAGGGATAATGGCTAAAAAGGAAGCAGTTGCTAAATATTCCCATTGGGTAGTATATTGCCCGACAAAGTTATAAAGCCCAATGGTAATAGGCATCTTTTTGGCAGACTGTATAAAAGTAAGGGCAAACATAAACTCGTTCCAGGCAAAGATAAAAGAATATATCATAGTAGTTACTAAACCTGGCGCAGCTATAGGAAGCACAATCTTCTGGATTGCCTGAAGGTGGGTACAGCCATCAATTAAAGCAGCTTCTTCAATGTCTACAGGAACACTTTTAAAGTAACCGTTTAACATCCAAATTGTAAAGGATAGAGTAAAAGCTGTATTCGAAAAAATAAGACCAGTATAAGTATTCAAAAGATGAAACCAAAACATAATCTTAAAAAGAGAAATAACTACTACAATAGGTGAAAACATTTGAAGCACAATAAGCATATAAAGGAGAATTTGTTTCCCAGGAAAACGAAAACGGGATATAGCATAAGCAGCGGGAACCGAAAGGAGGGTATTTAACACCATAGTTCCTCCTGCAATGATAAGAGAATTGGTAAAATAAGTAACCAAGGGGACTTGATTCCAAACCCCTATAAAATTAGACAAGGTTGGATGTTTGGGAATCCAGTATGGAGGACTTGTATATACCTCTCTGCCGGGCCTTAACATAGTTGATATCATTACAAAAAAAGGAAATAGCAACAATAACAGGAAGATGAAAGTAAAAGGTATCACAATTATCTTAAGTATATTTTCTCGTCTCATTATTCCCCTTCCTCCCTAAAATATATTCTACCATAGATCAAGCTTACCAGAGATAATATTACAAGGGTAACCACTGCCATTACTGCTCCATAGTTCCATTTCAACCAGGCAAAAGTGTTCTCATATGTATAAGTAATTAAGATATGAGTAAGTCCTACAGGCCCTCCTTTGGTAAGGATATATATAACATTGAAATCATTAAACGTCCAGAGGCAGGAAAGAAGAGTCGCAATAAGAAAAACATTTCGAATACCAGGAAATGTTACATAAAAGAACCTCTGCCACAGATTTGCACCATCGATATCCGCAGCTTCATAAAGCTCATTTGGGATAGATTGCATTCCAGCTAAAAAAACAAGAGCCATAAACGGAATTCCAATCCAGATATCTACCCAAATAGTAGCTATAAAAGCCCACTTGATATCTCCAAGCCAAATGGGAGGATTACGCCAAAGACCTGTAGATTTTAGAGTGGAAGAAAGAAAGCCAAATTCAGGATTGTAGACCCATAACCATAGTAAAGCACTAATAGGGACAGAACTAGCCCAAGGAATAATAAGTAAAGTACGGGCTATCTTTCGACCTGTATATTCTATATTCAGTAAGAGAGCCATAATCATTCCAAAGATTGTCTTTGCTGCTACAGCAAGGAATGTCCAGTACACTGAGCGGAAGATTATCTCTCGGAATTCCTTTTCTTTCAGGAGTTCCACATAATTTCTAAAACCTATAAAATTAAGCATCCTCCTCATTTTGTCAGTTTTATAAAAAGACATAATAATTACATTGGTAGTTGGATAAATCATAAATATTAGGAGGAAAACAGTTGCCGGAAGAATAAAAAGATATGCAAGCCGAGACTTAGATGTCCATAAATAACCTTTCTTTCTCATAAATTATAGGCCCTCTCCTTTTCTGAAGAATTATTTTATAAAATCTTATCTGTCCTGCCTTCAAGATGTGTTTACAGATTGGTATGCCAGAACCTTCATATTTTCATCTTCTATTTTAACCGGATAAAGAGCAACTATCAAATTTTTTTCATCACCTTCCTTTCCACTCATTATTTCTCCTATTATTTGTAATTTATTACTTTCTTTGAAGTTCGTCAAATTTTTAGATAAATGGTTAGCATGCATCTTTCCCATAAATCCACCACCAATAATGCCAATTTTAATCACAGTACTTTATCCTCCAATTTCTTCACATTGCTTCACAAAGTACAGCTGGATACAATTTTTCATCAATTATAAAATCTATCTTTGGTTTCATTAATGATATTAAGTCATTGGCTATAAACCCAGTCGGACCATCCTTTCATTATTAGAATTTTTACAATAAATTAAATATTGTTACCATATAATTTTGTAAATGATAATCATTATAAAATTATATTTTCTATTGATTAGTTATAAATTTTTGTATAACAAAAAATATTTAATCCAGGGTTTAAATTCAACTTTATCATAATAATCTAGCAAATCAGTCCAATCAATAATCATATGTCTGTAGCCTTTTTGTTGAAAATATTGAATGATTTTAATCATCAAATATATCCCATATCCCCTACCTCTACAATTATTAGCAATACCAATTGGTCCTAGTCCACAATATTTTTGACCCTTTTGAGAACCCCAATTAACATTCGACCCCATATACAACGATTCAGAGGTATTGGTTCTTGCAAATCCTACTGGAACATTATTACACCAGAGAAGCCAATAATCTTCAATCCCACCTGGAATACGTCTAATATTTTCTGCTTCA
>Ga0209610_1000467_pt1 | contig 21234 bp, 22 predicted proteins | sample LakKivw275mmetaG_FD_184137 | JGI IMG/M metagenome (GOLD analysis project Ga0209610, IMG submission 184137) | Anoxic lake water microbial communities from Lake Kivu, Rwanda to study Microbial Dark Matter (Phase II) - Lake Kivu water 275m metaG... | ecosystem: Environmental > Aquatic > Freshwater...
CTTTTTATCTCCCCTAATTCTTTATCTAAAGGGTATGCTTTAATTCTTCCCCAAAAAGCAGCTCGGGAAGTTATTAATATTTTTGGCGAAAAAGAAGGACTCCTCCAAATTTACTTTTCACCGAATCAAGTTTTATTTGAGCTGCCGCTTCCCGAAACCCCTCATCCCCAAATTCAGCTTATTTCTCGTTTAATAGAGGGAGAATACCCGGACTACCAAGAGATTTTACCTAAGAAATTCGAAACTCGAGTTGTTTTTTTAAGAAATGAGTTTTTAAACCAAATTAAATCAGCTTCCCTTTTTAGCGGCAAGACCTCCGAGGTTAAGTTGAAAATTGACCCTAAAGGAGAAAAAGTCGAGATTTTCAGCCAAAATCCGGACTTAGGAGAATATCATAGCCATTTAATCGGCAAAGGCAAAGGGAAAGAATTTGAAGTTTCTTTCAATCACCGATTTTTAGTTGACGGATTGCTTGATATAAAAAGTTCGGAAGTGGCTATCGAGTTGAATGAAACAGAGGGCCCGGTGGTTTTTAAACCGGTCGGTGACCAAAGTTTTCTTTATGTGGTAATGCCGATTAAGGCAGGATAGGGAGAATTTTTTCTAAAAAGTTGTGGAAAATAGGACCGGCTACGGTAGCTGCCGGCTGTTTTTTTATCATAGCTTCGTTATTGTTATTTCCTACCCAAACTCCGACCGAAACTGACGGGGCATATCCTATTGTCCAGCAATCCCTGAAATCGTCAGTTGTCCCGGTTTTAGCTGCTACTTTATAATTTTCAAAATATAAATGCGACCTTGGCCCGAACATCGGCGAACGGGCTTCGTTGTCTGATAAGATATCGGTGAGCAATTGGGCAACATTGCTTTCCAAAACTCTTCTCGGCGTTTTTTCGTTTTTGAAAATAATATTCCCTTTTTCGTCTTCGATTTTTAAAATTGCCGAAGGTTCTGTCTTCAATCCCTCGTTGGCAAAAACGCCGTAAGCCGATGTCATTTCTAATAAATTTACTTCTCCTCCTCCTAAAACAATCGCCGGGCCGAAATCCGAGAGAGGTTTGTTCAAAGTGGTAATGCCCAAATCTTTTGCCGTTTCAAGACTTTCTTTTAGCCCCTGGAGAAGGGTTTTTTCTTCGCCTAAAAAATTATTAATTTCCAAATTTTCAATTTTAGTTTCCGAGCCGATTAAATAAAGAACTTTTATCGAAGGAACGTTCAGAGATTGGGCTAATCCTTGTCTTAAAGAAACCCAGCCTCGAAAAAGTCCGTCGTAATTATTGGGGAGATATTCTTCGTCTCCCCATAAGCCGAAATTGGTAAGGGCGTCTAAAACCTGGACTTTATCGTCGTATCCTTTTTTAAAAGCAGCGGCGTAAATAAAGGGTTTAAAGGCTGACCCCGGTTGACGGCCCGGACTTTCCTTAGTTCCGACGACGACATTAAATTGAGGGTCGAATGAACAAGTGTCTCCCGTTTCACATCCTTCGGGATAGGGTTTTTCATAATAATTCCCAGTCCCGACTGTCATCGCTAAGATTCCACCACTTTTTGGGTCTATCGCCACCAATCCCGCGTTGTGGGCATTATAATCTTTATTTTTTCTAATTCCCTCTCGGACTTCTTCCTCGGCGATTTTTTGTATCTCCCAATCTAAAGAAGTAAAAACCTTCCAGCCGCTTTCTCTTAAAAAATCTTTTCCGTACTTTTCCTCTAATTGCTGTTGGACCCATAAAGTAAAATAAGGAGCCTTGATTTCAATTTTCTTTTCAACAAATTTTATTTCCTCGGTTTTCGCTTTTTCAGCTTCGTCCTTCGTCAGGTAGCCGTTAACCGCCATCCGGTTTAAAACGTAATCTTTTCTGGCTAACAGCTCGTCTTTATTTTCATAAGGAGAGAGAGAGGAAGGGGCTTGAATTAAGGCGGCTAAAACAGCTGCTTCGGCTAAGTTAAGCTCCTTGGCCGGTTTTTTAAAGTAGGTTTGGCTAGCCGCTTCCGCGCCATAGGCATTTTGGCCAAAAGGAACTTGATTTAAATACCATTCTAAAATTTGGTCTTTTGGATACCGGCGATTCAATTCCAGAGCCAGAATAATCTCTCGGGTTTTTCTCTCAGCTGTCTTTTCGACAGATAAAAAGACAGACCTGATTAGTTGCTGGGGGATAGTTGAACCGCCGTAAGTCGGCTTTCCAATTTTTAAATCGGCCAAAATAGCCCTGATTATCCCCCTGAAATCAACTCCCGGATGGCGATAAAAATTAGCGTCTTCAGCCGCAACCACCGCTTTTTTGAGATATTCCGGCATCTCTTTTAGAGAGATAACCGTCCTTTTTTCTTCGCCATAAATTTCATATAAAAGAATTTGGCCTGACCGGTCGTAAATCTTAGTCGATTGAGAGAGTTGTCTTTCAGCGAATTTTTCTGGCCGGGGAAGGTCTTTAGCATAATAGATAAATAAAGAGAAAGAGCAAAAAATAAAAAATAAAAAGCCAAAGCTCAAAAGCTTAAGCACAAAAGACAGCCCCCCTTTTTTAAAAAAAATTTTTCGGTGGTAACTTCTTTTTGCCATATTTTTATGATAGCATAAATTGAAGTTATGAAAATTAATGCCAATCCTAAAAAAATTGAAGAAGTTTTGGGCAAAAGGACAGTAGAAGTTATTGACAAAATACATCTCAAAAAGAGACTGCTTTCTGGCGAGAATCTGCGGATAAAGTATGGGGTTGATCCCACTAAGCCAGACATTCATTTGGGACACACTGTTCCTTTAAGGAAACTTAAAGAATTTCAAGATTTGGGGCATACTATTATTTTTATCATTGGAGATTTTACTGCCCAAATTGGCGACCCTTCGGGAAGATTAAAATCTCGAGTCCCCTTAACTTCTGAACAAGCTTCAAAAAATGCCAAAACTTATCTCGAGCAATTAAAAAAAGTGATGGATATTAAAAAAGTAGAAATTCAAAGAAATAGCCAATGGTATTCTAAAATGACGCTTAAAGATGTTTTGAAACTGGCGGGGTTATTTACAGTGGCTAGAATTTTGGAAAGGGATGATTTTACTAAAAGAATGCAAGCGGACGCTGATATTCATCTTCACGAAATACTTTACCCAATACTCCAGGCCTACGACTCAGTAGTTATAAATTCCGATCTTGAAATAGGAGGGACTGACCAGAAATTTAATATGTTAGCGGGCAGGACTTTGCAGGGGCGGCTTGGAAAACCCCAGCAGGATATAATAACTTTGCCTCTTTTACTCGGGTTAGACGGTAAAGAAAAAATGTCAAAAAGTCTTAATAATTACATTGGAGTTGCTGAGTCGCCGCAAGAACAATACGGGAAAATAATGTCAATTCCGGATAACGTTATTGGTCATTATTTTGAACTGGCTACCAAGCTGCCGATGGAAGAAATAGAAAAAAGTAAAAAAGCCCTCCGAAAAGGGGAGATAAATCCTCGCGATGCCAAAGCTAAATTGGCCAGAGAAATCGTTGAAATTTATCATGGAGAGAGGGCAGCTCAAAGAGCTGAAAAAGAGTTTGGAAGAGTTTTTAAAGAGAAAAAATTACCCTCAAAAATCCCGGTAATTAAAATTGAAGAAGAAAAACTTAATATTTTAGAATTTTTAGTTAAAACAAATTTAGCTTCATCAAAATCGGAGGCAAAAAGACTGATTTTACAGGGAGGAGTAAAAATTGATGGAAAAATTGAAGAAAATTGGAGAGATGTTATCCAAATAAAAAAAGGCATGCTCGTTCAGGTGGGGAAAAGAAAATTTCTAAAAGTTGTTTAACAAAAGCCCCCATTTTTAGGGGGCTTAGGTGTTATATTTCTTCTTCCTCTTCTTCTGTCTCTTCTTCTTCTTCGGTTTCCTTTAAGAGGATAGTTAAAGTCTTCTTTCCAATCATAATTTTTAGAATTTACCTTTTTAAATTGTCTCGACCTTTCCCAGCGCATAAGATTTATGCGCTCGGTGGCGCTTTTTTAAAATCACAACCCCTTATTTTACGGGGTTCTAAGAGGTATTATAGAAAGATAAAAAACCCTGTCAAGTCCCGACGCCCAGATGTTTGTCCGGAGGTTAGATTTTTAAATTTGAATATATTTCCTGAACGCCGTCTAATTCATCCAATGATTCAAAGAGTTTTTGACAGGACTCTTTTTGTTTTTCATTTAATCCAATTTGCTCTTTTGCCACCCAATCTAAAGAAGCCGATTCGACCTTGACTCCTCTTTCTTCTAAACTTTTTTTAACTTTTTCTAAATCTTCAATTTTTGTATAAACATCCAATAATTCTTCGTGCCAATAAATATCCTCAGCGCCCGCCTCTATAGCCATCATTTCCAGCTCTTCTTTATTTTTAATTTGAGAATTAGAAATTGAAAATTGGGCATCTATTGTAATACATCCTTTTCTCCCGAACATCCATTGGACAGAACCTTCTCCAACCAGTTTTCCGCCGTTTTGGCTTAAGATTTGTTTAATTTCTCCCAAGGTTCGGTTTTTATTATCAGTAATCCCTTCAATAATAATAGCGATTCCTCCCGGGCCATAAGCTTCGAAAATCACCTCTTCAAGGTTGGTTCCTCCGGCTCCTCCGGTCGCCTGTTTAACAGCCCTTTCAACATTTTCTTTCGGCATATTGATTTTTTTAGCCTCTTCAATCGCTACTCTCAATTTAGCGTTGGTTTCCGGGTTAGGTCCTCCCTCCTTTACCGCAACCGAAATCACCCGAGCCATTTTCGAAAACATCTGACCTCTTTTCTGGTCAGTAATATTTTTCTGATGTTTTATGGTTTTGGCGTGACTGTGCCCGCTCATATGTTTTTATTATAAACCTTTTCCACACTCTTTTTAAGGCTTAAAATTATTATCCCGGAAAAAATGGCGAGGAGAAAAGCAGTGAAGAAGGGAAGGAAAGGCAGCTTTTTAGATATTTTTTCTCCTGTTGTTGTTGCTGCTGTCGCCAGTTCTTCCTTAAAATCTTTTTCGGCTTGCGCAGATGTTTCTTTGGTTTCAGCCAGCGCTTCGGTCTCGACCCAGGCTAAACCCTGTTTTTTAATATCTTTGACTCTTGTTTCGCTTATACCTTTTATTCTGACAAGATCGTCTAAAGAGAAAAAAGGCCTTAAAGAAATTAATTCTTTTGCTCTGGCTTCTCCTATATGGATAATCTCAAGCAAATCCTCTAAGGGGGCGCTGTTAATGTCTATCTTTTTAACGTCAGAGAGGCCGACAGCTTGAATAAAAAAGGGGATAAAAAGGTAAGATAAAATTACCACTTTCGCTCCCCGCGTCAATAGGGCGAGAATATGTTTATCTGCACAAGGACTTGACAAAATTCTCATAATTTATTATAATGAAAGACTAAAAAGTAGCCCCGGAGCTGAGGGTGGGATCTTTTTAGTCGGATAATCTGGAGAGATTCGAGATTACTCCACGGAAAGATTCTAAACTATAGACTCTTGTGCTTGGTGCCCTCAGCTCCGGGGTTATTTTATCGGCCCAGTTACTCTTTCTATTTCTTCAATGGTTGTTGTTCCATTTAAAACTTTTATTAATCCGTCTTGTTGCATGGTGACCATTCCTTTTTTTACGGCCTCTTTTCTCAGGGCGCCGATAGAAGGATTATTTAAGATAAATTTTTCCATCTCTTCGCCGACTAAAAAAACCTCAAAAACTCCAGCCCTGCCGCGATAACCAGTGAAGTTGCAATTTTGGCAGCCCTTGACTTTTGGGATTTTAAAACCGGGTTCCATCCCCGGGATTTTTATTTTTGAAGACATTCCTTTTAGGCCTCTTTTTATCTTTGCCGCTTCTTGGAGACTGGCTTTTTTAAACTCTCCGCATTTTTTGCAGACTTCTCTGATCAATCTTTGAGCAACAGCCATATTGATTGCCGGCCCGATGTTGGTAATTTTTGCTCCCAAGCTCGTCAATCTGGCTATTGTACCGGCTGCGTCATTGGTATGCAAAGTGGTAAAGACCAGATGCCCGGTTAAAGCGGCCTGTAAGGCAATTTCAGCCGTTTCCAAGTCTCTTATTTCCCCGACTAAAATTACGTCCGGGTCTTGCCTCATAATTGATTTCAACCCCGAAGCAAAATCATACCCTTTTTTCGGCTTAACCTGAGTTTGAGAAATTCCTTCCAGACGATATTCAATCGGGTCCTCAATGGTGATTATTTTGATTTCTGGCTTTTGAACTTTTTTTAAAAAAGCATAAAGAGTGGTAGTTTTTCCCGAACCGGTTGGGCCGGTGACAATAACCATGCCGTTCGGTTTTTCAATTTCTTTTCTGAACATTTCCAATAAATCTTCTCTCAAGCCCAGGGCTTCCAATTCAACCAAAGTCTTTGGGTTTAAAATTCGCAAAACTATTGTCTCTCCGTATTCGGCCGGCAAGGCGGAGGTTCTGATTTCAATAGCGGTTTTATTCATTAAAATAGAAAAACGGCCATCCTGAGGCCGGTCGGTAATGTTTAATTTAAGTCCGGAGAGAAGTTTAATTCGATTTAAAAGTCCCTGGTACATTTTAAAATCAAAGTCGAGCACATCTTGTAAAATCCCGTCAATTCTGATTCTAATTTTTGATTTTTCTCCCCGCGGCTCAATATGGATATCGGAGGACTCTAAATTTATTGCTCCGGCTAAAATGACTTCCGAAAATTCGGTAACGCTTTTTTCTAAAAATTCCCCGATTCTCTTTCCAAAATCAGAAACATTTTTTATCTTTTGTGTTATATTAAAAATGGCAGGGGAAATTTTTACTTCGCCGGTAATTTTTTCTTGCATTATTCGAACTTATCTTACTTTTCTCAAAAAGTCAATGGTATATTTAACTAATAATTATTTTCAGACCAGGAAATTGGGAGAAATTTTAGCCAGAGAGATTCTGAAAACAAAACCAAAAAGTAAAGCCCTGGTGGTGGGGTTGGAAGGAGACCTGGGAGGAGGAAAGACCACATTTTTGCAGGGGTTGGCCAGAGGGTTAGGAATTAATCAAAAGATATTGAGTCCAACCTTTGTCATCATGAGAAAATACGAAGTACGAAGTACGAAGAAACGAAGAAAAAGGTCTTCAGGTCTTCATACTTCGTACTTCAGACTTTATCATATTGATTGTTATCGGATTCAAAAACCAAAAGAAATTTTAGAATTGGGATTTAAAAAGATTGTTTCTGACCCTCAGAACATTGCCGCTATCGAGTGGGCAGACCGTATTCAGAAAATCGTGCCTAAAGATGCTATTTGGATTGAATTTGAATTTATTGACAAAAAAACTAGAAAAATTACCGTTAAAAATCAAAAATCAAAATTCAAAAATGGTAAGCGAAAAAAAACGCCTCATTATTATTGACAGCAATTCCCTTATCCATCGGGCTTATCATGCCTTGCCCCCTTTGACCACCAAAAAAGGAGAATTAGTTAATGCTGTTTACGGTTTTTTACTGGTTTTTTTAAGGGCGATTCGGGAATTCCAGCCGGATTTTATTGCCGCCTGTTTTGATTTTCCGGCTCCTACTTTTCGCCACAAAAAATATAAGGAATATAAAGCCAAAAGGCCGCCGGCTCCGGAAGAGCTATGCCGACAAATTCCGAAAGTTAAAGAAATTTTAGAAAGTTTTAACGTCCAGATTTTTGAGAAAGAAGGATTTGAGGCGGATGACATTATCGGGACCATCGTTCGTTTAGCTCCCAAAAGACAAATTCTGCCGGAAGTTGAGACAATCATTTTAAGCGGCGATTTAGACACTCTGCAGTTAGTCGATTCTCACACTAAAATTTATTTTTTAAGAAAAGGAGTAAAAGATATTTTTTTGTACGATGAAACCGAGGTTGAAAAGAAATACGGGCTGCTGTCTCATCAGCTTCTTGATTTCAAAGCCTTGAGGGGAGATCCCTCTGATAATATTCCGGGAGTCACGGGAGTTGGTGAAAAAACGGCAGCCGGACTTCTTTCAAAATTCAGAAGCTTGGAAATCTTATATAAAGAGCTGGAGGAGAATTCCGGCGGGGTTAAAAAACTTAAGCCTAAATTGAGAGAAACATTGCTAAAATATAAAGAACAAGCATTTTTTTCCAAAGACTTGGCTCAAATCGAAAAAAATGTGCCGATAGAATTTAATTTTAAAAAATGCTCCTGGAAAAAATACAATAAAGAAAAAACGATTCAAATTTTTAAAGATTTTGAATTTTACAGTTTGATTGAAAGGTTGCCGGAGTTTAAAAAACCGATACGAGATGATAAAACCCCGTTAGAAACAAATCAACGGTCTTCTAAAAAACATCAATTGAATATGAATTTCTAACGAGGTAAAATAAAAAAGCAACCCCTCAGACCAAGAATTGCCCCTTTTTTTATTATGAAAAAAAACCCGAATAAAAAAACTGCTGAAAAAATAAAAGAGACGAGGCCTCTGGCGACCGTTACCGAGCTTTTAGAAATTAGCCGGAAGAAAGAGAAAGAAGCCCAAGAAATGGATCGGATTATCAGAACGTTAGTAAGGAAAAATTTTGAACTTTCTGAAATTAAGGAAAAAAGAAAAGCAGAGCTTAGAGAGTTGGAGATAAAAACCAGAGAGCTGGAAAAGACAAGAGTGGCTTTAATTAATATGCTGGAAGACGTTGAGAAGGCAAGAAAAAAAGCTGAAGAGGAAAAAAATAAAACCTTAGCCGTAATTACCAACTTCGCCGACGGACTATTGGTCTTTAATAAAGAAGGAAGACTTATTCTAATTAACCCCCAGGCTGAAGGCTTCTTCAATGTCAAAAGCCGAGATTTAATCGGCAGGTCGGTTTTAGAATTGAATATTTCTCCGACCCTTGAACCTTTAACCGAGCTTCTGGGAGGAGAAATTAAAGGTATTTTTAGGAAAGAATTGCCAACCAGGGAAAATTTAACCTTGGAAGTATCTACCGTTTCGATGATGAGCGGAGAAGAGACGCTGGGCAGACTGGTTATTTTGCACGACATTACCCGCGAAAAAATGATTGAAAAAATGAAGACGGAATTTGTTTCTATTTCCGCCCACCAATTAAGAACCCCGCTTTCGGCAATAAAATGGACTCTAAGAATGCTTTTAGACGGCGATTTGGGAGAGATGACGCTGGAACAAAGAGATTTTATTGAAAAGACTTATTGGTCAAACGAAAGAATGATTACCTTGATTAATGATCTCTTGAACGTAACCAGGATTGAAGAAGGAAGATATCTTTATAGGCCCGCTCTGACCGATATTGGTCCGGTTGTCCAGCTTGTAATAGATTCTTTTAGAGAAGAAATTAAGAGAAAAAATATTGAATGCGAGTTTAGAAAACCAGAAAAAAAATTACCGAAGATAATGATGGATGCCGAAAAAATAGAATTAGCCGTTCAAAATCTTTTAGACAACGCTATCAGATATACTCGTCTTGGGGGGAAAGTGATAATTTCTTTAAAACATGGTAAAAATGAAGTAGAGTTCTCCATAGCAGATAACGGAGTAGGAATTCCCAAAGACCAGCAGCAAAGAGTGTTCACCAGGTTTTTCAGGGGAGTCAACGTAATAAGGTTGGAGACCGAAGGCACGGGTTTAGGTCTTTACATCGCTAAAAATATTATTGAAACCCACGGCGGGAAAATTTGGTTTGAATCAGAAGAAGGAAAAGGAACGACTTTCTATTTTACTTTGCCTGTGAAAAAAGAATTTGAAGAATTATCAGAAGAGTTCTAAAATAAATTAATATGGCAAAAAAAATTTTGTTAGTTGAAGACGAAGAGATAATGATTGACCTTCTTCAAAGAAACTTGGCTAAGGAGGGTTATGAAGTTTTTATTGCTCGAGACGGGGAAGAGGGGCTGAGGATAATGAAGGAAGCAATGCCCGACATCGTTTTGCTTGACGTCGTTATGCCGAAAATGAATGGATTTGAAGTAATGGAAGAAATGGCAAAAGATAAAATATTGGCGAAAATTCCGGTGATTATTATCTCCAATTCGGGACAGCCGGTAGAATTGGACCGGGTCCAAAAATTAGGAGCCAAGGATTGGTTGATTAAAACCGAATTTGACCCCCAGGGAGTGGTGGATAAAGTAGAAAAACAAATAGCCAAATAAATTTTATTTTTATGACGAAGAAAATTTTAATTATAGAGGACGATAAATTTCTCAGAGAATTAATTGTCCAGAAATTGGTTAAGGAAGGTTACGGGGTTTCCAAAGCGGTCGATGGCGAGGAAGGGTTAAAAAAATTAAAAACTGAGCAGCCGGATTTGGTCTTGCTCGATTTGATATTGCCCGGGATTGATGGTTTTGAGGTCTTAACTCGGAGAAAAGAAGAACCAGCCTTGCTTTCAATTCCAATAATTATTCTTTCCAATCTCGGCCAGAAAGAAGATGTTGAAAGGGGATTAAAATTGGGAGCGGTAGATTATTTAATCAAGGCCCATTTTACCCCGAGAGAAATTATCGAAAAGATAAAAAACACCCTCAAATAGAATGCCCGAACTTCCTGAAGTTGAAACAATTGTTTTAGATTTGCGAAAAAAAGTCCTTAATCGGACTTTTATTGATGTCTGGACTGACTTTAAGAATCTAATTAAAAAGCCAAAAAGCTTTGAGGAATTTAGAAAAGAGATCAAAGGGGAAAAGATTAAAAATATAAGAAGAAGAGGGAAAAATATCCTTTTTGGTCTTTCGGGGGGTAAAACCCTGTTAATTCATCAAAAACTAACCGGCCATTTATTGCTTGGATATTGGGCGTTAGATAATGGATATTGGAAACCTAAAAGACCCGGCCTCTTAGAAGAAAAAATTAATACCTATATCCATTTATTGTTTACTTTAGATAACGGTCAACAGTTAGCTCTTTCTGATTTGAGAAAATTCGCCAAGGTCGAACTTTTAGACCGGAAAGAACTTAAAAAGGAATTCAGCTTCTTTGGACCCGAGCCGTTAGAGAAATCGTTTACTTTTGAAAAATTTAAAGCGGTTTTGCCTAAAAAGGGAAAAATAAAACAAGTTTTAATGAACCAGAAGATCATTGCCGGCATAGGCAATATTTACTCGGATGAAATTTTGTGGCGGGCTAAAATCCATCCGTTAAACGATGTTTCAAAATTATCTGGAGAGAAATTAAAGAAAATTTATCAGGTGATGAAGGAAATTTTGCCCAAAGCAATTGAATTGGGAGGAGAATCTATTTCCGATTTTCGGCGCATATCCGGAGGAAAAGGAAGATTTGACCTTTTAAGAAGGGTCTATCGCCGGGAAAGAGAAAAATGCAGTCGTTGCGGTACAATTATAAAAAGGGTAAAATTAGCTGGTCGTTCTGCTTATTTTTGTCCAAGATGCCAGAAATAAATCCAAAATCCGAATTATGATAATTTTTCTCTACGGACCAGATACATATAGATTGCGCCAAAAATTAAATGAAATCGTTGAACATTATAAAAAAATCCACCAAAGCGGATTGAATTTTAAAATCTTTGATTTAGAAGAAGAAAGTTTTCAGGATTTTCAGAACGAAATTAAATCTGTTTCGATGTTTGCCGAGAAAAAATTAATAGTCCTGAGAGGAGCGCTCAGCAATAAAGATTTTAAGGAAAATTTTCTTAAGAATTCAAAGAAATTTATTGTGTCAAAAAACGTTATTTTATTTTATGAAGAGGGAGAGGTTCCTAAGGACGAATTCGTCAGTTTCCTGAAAAAACGGGGAGAATCTCAGGAATTCCAATTGCTCGACAAAATAAGGCTTAAAAATTGGGTTAAAAAAGAATTAGAAAACTATAAGGCAAAAATCGAAAACAGGGCATTAGATAAATTAATTGATTTTGTAGGCAATAATCTCTGGCAGATGAGCAATGAGATAAGAAAATTAGTCAGTTATAAATTGGAATCTCATGCCCGCGGAGCGGGCACTTGTGAGATTTTAAGCAGGGATATTGAAATTTTAGTCAAGCCGAAAATTGAACCGGAAATTTTCAAAACAATCGACGCCATAGCTTCAAAAAATAAGAAGCAAGCCGTAGGGTTAATTCACAAACATTTGGAAAAAGGCGACCCCCCTTTATATTTGCTTACAATGATTAATTTCCAGTTTCGGAATCTGCTGATTATCAAAGACCTCATTAAAAAAGGCAGGCCGTTTTACACTTTTCAGAAATTAACCGGTCTTCATCCTTATATTGTTAAAAAAAGCTATCCTCAGGCTCAAAAATTTACGATTGAGGAATTAAAAAAGATCTACCAAAAAATATTTCAGGCAGACCTTGATATAAAAACAGGACGAGTGGGACCGGAAACGGCACTGGATTTGTTAATTGCGGAAATCTAACTTACTTTTTTGAATTAATAAGTTTTGTTATTCTTGCTTTCTTCCTGCTCGCCGTATTTTTCTTAATCACCCCGACTTTGCTCGCCTTGTCTAAGGCCTTGTAAACTTGCGCCAAAAGTTTTTTTGCCTCCTCCGTCTTTTTTTGCAAAACTAAACTTCTCACCTCTTTTAAGAGGTTTTTCATTTTATTTTTATAAATTAAGTTTCTAATTTTTCTTCTTAAGTTTTGGCGAAGAGCTTTTTTCGCCGATTTAGTTATTGGCATGGTAATTTTATATTAAACTATTTTGGTTTATTAATCAAGTCCCAGCTTTTTATAATGTGAGAATGTTCCTTTTTATTTTGGTTAAAATTTGCTAAAATTAAAGGAAAATGAAAGAAATTATCAAAAAATTTACCCCCTCTTTTTTGTTAAGCTGGTACCATTTTATTTTAGCGTTTTTAGGGACTTTGTTTTATAGATTTCCTTCCCAAAAAATAAAAGTAATCGGGATTACCGGGACAAATGGAAAAACAACTACGAGCGAAATGATTTCAAAAATTTTAACGGAGGCAGGTTATAAAATCGCTTCTTTATCTTCTATTAAATTCAAGGTTGGCGAAAAAGAGCGGCAAAATAATTTGAAAATGACAATGCCCGGCCGTTTCAAAATTCAGAAATTTTTAAGAGAGGCGGTGGATTCGGGCTGCCGGTACGCCGTTTTGGAAGTCACTTCCGAAGGAATAAAACAACATCGTCACAGGTTTATTAATTTTGATATGGCGGTTTTTACTAATTTGGCCCCGGAACATATTGAAGCTCACGGAGGATTTGAAAACTATAAAAAAGCCAAAGGAAAACTTTTTCAAGCTGCAAAAAATATACACATTATCAATATTGACGATGAAAATGCGGAGTATTTTTTGAGATTTCCGGCCAGGAGAAAACATACTTATGGATTAGAAAAGGGAGATATTAATACCAAAAATACTCAATTTAAACTTAAACTGATTGGAGATTTCAATATCTATAATGCTTTAGCGGCAATTTGCGCTGGATTATCTCAAGGAATTAGTTTAGACAGCTGTAAAAAAGCCTTAGAAAAAATTGAAGGAATCCCTGGCAGAATGGAAGAAATAATTTCCGAGCCTTTTAAGATTTTTGTAGATTACGCCTTCACTCCGAATGCGTTAGAAAAAGTTTATCAAACGTTAACTACTAACTACAAACTACCAGCTAATAGACTAATCTGTGTTTTAGGCGCTTGCGGCGGAGGAAGAGACAAATGGAAGAGGCCGGTTTTGGGAGAGATAGCGGCGAAATATTGCGACGAAATTATTGTTACTAACGAGGATCCCTATGATGAAAATCCGATGGAAATTATCGAACAAGTGGCTGACGGCGCAGGCGGCAAAGCTAAAAAGATATTAGACAGAAGGGAGGCAATCAGAGAATCCTTAAAATTGGCAAAGGCTGGCGATATGATAGTAATCACCGGCAAGGGTTGCGAGCCCTGGATTTGCGCGTCTAAAGGTAAAAAAGTCCCCTGGGACGACAGAGAAATTGTTAAAGAAGAATTTAAAAAATTAAATTTCCTTTTTGACGTATGATTAACCTTTTTCCCAAAGACGAAATTTTTTACATTCTTTTTGAAAAACAAGCCGAAAAATTAACTGAAGCCGTCCAGCTTTTGGATGAGATTTTGGCAAACCCTCTAAATTTAGAAATGGTGGCTCTGAAAATGAAAAAACTTGAAGAAGAGGCTGATGATCTCGGTCATAATATTATTGATAATTTGAGAAAAACCTTTATTACTCCGATTGAAGGAGAAGATATTGACCTTTTAAGACAACACTTAGATAGCATTATGGACCGCATTGAGAGGGCGGTAAACAGGATGGTAATTTATGAAATTCAAATGCCCTTTCCAAAAGAAATCAAAGAATACATAGGGGTGATTAAAGAAGCAATCAGCGAAATAGAAAAAGGAGTAAAAGAAATCAGAAATGTTAATAAATTTCAAAAAGAGCTTCATTTTCGTTGCCAAAAACTCAATGAATTGGAAAATAAAGGAGACGAGATTAACAGGACCGCCTTGAGAAATTTAATGAAACCTGTTCAAATTAGTCCGGAGAGAAATCTCGAAATTATGAAATTAGAGGAAATTTACGAAACATTAGAGAGCACGATAGATTTTTGCGAAGATGTCGGGAACATTTTTGAATCAATCTTAATCAAAAACCGATAATGCCATTATTATCAGTCATATTTATTGTCATCTTAGCTTGGATCTATGATTTTTGGAACGGAGCCAATGATTGCGCCAATTCAATTGCCACTTCAATTTCTACTCGCGTCCTTTCTTTCAGAAAGGCAATTTTTTTTATGGCTATTTTTAATCTCTTGGGCGCTTTCATCAGTACCGAAGTGGCGAAAACCATTGGCAAGGGGATTGTCAAATTGGAAATAATCTCTCAGGATCTCTTGATTTTTTCCTTGATAGGAGCAATTGCCTGGGTGGCCCTCTCCACTAAATTTGGCATTCCCATTTCAGTCACCCATTCTTTGGTTGGAGGTTTGGTTGGGGCGGCTTTGGTTTCGGTAGGAATTTCGGCTTTAGTCAGCTCTGGCTTAGTAAAAGTAGTCACGGGAATGATTTTAGCTCCCGTTGTCGGATTTTTCGCGGCAATTGCTTTGATTTTGGGCTTTTCCTGGTTGATAAAAATTTTCTTTTCAAAATTATCTTCATTTAAAATCTCCCAGGCTTTTCGTTTTGGCCAATTTTTTTCTGCCTCTGCGGTTGCTCTTTCTCACGGGATGAACGATACCCAAAATGCCATGGGGATTATCACCGCTTCTTTGTTAGCCGGAGGCTTTTTGAGCGAATTTAAAGTTCCGATTTGGGTAATCTTCGGCTCCGGCATATTTATGGCTTTAGGTACCTTGTATGGCGGCAAGGCGGTAATTAAAACCTTGGGAAGAAAAATTTACAAAATAAAGCCGATTCATGGTTTTTCAGCCGAAACCTCTTCGGCGATTATTATCATTTTGCAAAGCTTTGCCGGCGTTCCTTTAAGCACTACTCAGATAATTTCCTCAGCCGTGACCGGGGTAGGAGCAATTGAAAGAAAAGCTCAAGTAAATTGGCGGAAAGTGATTGAAATTTTTTTCACTTGGATTTTTACCATTCCCGGCGCCGCAATAATTAGCGGAGTTTTATTTTTGATTTTTAGATTGATTTTTTGAAAAAATCAGTTAAAATCATTTTATGATTTCCAAAAAAGATTTTAAAAAAATAAGTGATTGGCTCTGGGAAATTCCCAAAAGTTTTCGGGCAGATATGAAAGTCCCGGCTCGAATTTATGCGTCAAAGAAACTGCTTGAAGAAACGGAAGAAGAGGCTTTAATTCAACTGATAAATATTACTACCTTGCCCGGAATTGTAAAATACGCCATTGCGATGCCCGATATTCACTCCGGGTACGGCCCGCCGATCGGAGGAGTGGGAGCAACGAGGTTTCCCGACGGAGTTATTTCTCCTGGTTTTGTGGGGTATGATGAAAATTGCGGTTGTCGGATTTTACTTTCTGATTATTCAGAAAAGGAAATTAAACCTTATTTAGAAAAATTAGCGACTGAAATTCAAAAAGAAGTTCCTTCGGGTTTGGGAAAAGGAAGAGCAATAAAACTTAGCACTGAACAAATAAATAAAATTTTAGAAGGGGGAATTCCTTATTTGGTTGAAAAAGGTTACGGAGAAAAAGAAGATATTGAATATTGCGAACACGGAGGAAAAATGGAAGAAGCTGATGCCTCTTGCGTTTCAGAGAGAGCAAAAAATCGGGGAAGAGACCAGGTTGGCACTTTGGGGAGCGGTAATCATTTCTGCGAAGTGCAAAAAGTAGAAGAAGTTTTTAACGAGGAAGCGTCTGAAATTTTTGGACTGCATAAAGACCAAATTGTGGTGATGGCGCATACTGGCTCTCGAGGCTTAGGTCATCAAAATTGCACTGATTATTTGAGAATGATTATTTCCGCTTATCCGAAATATGGAATAGAATTGCCGGATAAAGAATTAGCCTGCGTTCCTTTTGATTCACCTGAGGGTCAGGACTTTTTTAAAGCAATGTCCGCAGCTTGCAATTATGCCTGGGCAAATAGACATATGATTATGCATTATGTCAGAAAAGCTTGGCAGACAGTTTTAGGAGAAAGAGCGAAGTTAAGACTTTTGTATGATGTCGCCCATAATATTGCTAAAATTGAGGAGCATGAAGTTGATGGAGAAAAAATGAAATTAATCGTTCATCGAAAAGGGGCGACCCGGGCCTTTCCGCCAGGCCATCCGGAAATCCCTTTTAGATACCGAGAAGTTGGGCAACCTGTGATTCTCCCCGGTTCAATGGGGACTGCCTCTTATGTTTTGGTAGGGACGGAGGAAGGGGAAGAGGCCTTTTATTCTACCAGTCACGGAGCAGGCCGGACTATATCTCGCCATGAAGCGGCACGACGGCTCTCTGGACAAGAAGTGGTAAAGGGATTAGAATCAAAAGGTATCATCGTTAAATGCTGGTCGTTAAGAGGAATTGCCGAAGAGTCTCCAATAGCTTACAAAGATGTGGAGGAAGTAGCAGATGCTGTCCATAACGCAGGGCTTTCAAAAAAAGTCGCCCGCTTGGTGCCTTTAGCCGTGATAAAAGGAGAATAAACAAAAAATTTAAAATTCAAAATTCAAAATGCAAAATTACAATTCAAAATTCAAAAGTTTTGAAAATGTAAAAACCTTTATTTTAAATGAAAAAGAAGATGCCAAAGTCAATTCGAAAATATGTTCGTTTAGAAAAAGCTCGGATTCGCCGGGAGGTTTTAGATGTGAAAGAACAGGGAAAATTAATTCAAGAGATGCATCAGAAATTTTTTAAAAATTCGCATATTTGCAATCCGTAAAGTTATGAAAGTCAACGAAATTTACAATTTAGCAATAAGAATGGGGATTGAAGCTGATTTTAGAGGAAGAGAGGGAATCGAAAAGATTTTAAAAAGAAAAAGAGAAAATTACGAGAAGCTTTCTGAAGAAGAGAAAGAGGAATTTGATTTGGAGGCTCTGGAAAACCCCTTTTTGGATTCAAGAATTTTGAATATCAATCAGGACAAAGAAATCAAGAGAGTTTTAGTTGGGATTGACATCGAGCCATCTGAAATTCTATTAGCTAAAGAAATCGGCAATATTGATTTAATCATTTCCCATCATCCTTTAGGAAAAGGCTTAGCCGCTTTAGCTGACGTAATGGAGCTTCAATGTGATGTTTTGAATATGTACGGAGTGCCAATAAATATTGCCGAAGGCTTGATGAGAGAAAGGATTGACGAGGTAGTCAGAGGAATTAACGCCATTAACCACCAAAGAACAGTAGATACCGCAAAAATTTTGGGATTTAACTTAATATGTTGCCATACCGCTTGTGATAATTTGGCAGCTAAATTTTTGAAAGATAAAATCGAAAAAGAAGATAGTTTGATAAGAATTGAAGATTCGTTGAATTTCTTAAAGAAAATTCCCGAATACAAGGAGGCTTTAAAGATTGGCGCCGGTCCCAAAATTTTTGTTGGCGACCCTGAAAGAAGATGCGGAAAAATTGCCGTAACCGAAATTACTGGCGGAACCGGGGGGTCGCCAAGGATTTATGAAAAAATGGCCATTGCCGGGATCGGCACGGTTATCGGAATGCATATGAAGGAAGAAGCAAAAAAAGAAGCTGAATCTTCGAATATCAATGTTGTCATTGCCGGTCATATGTCTTCTGATTCCTTGGGAATGAATTTATTTCTCGACGAATTAGAAAAAAGAAAAATTGAGATTGTTCCCTGTTCCGGGTTAATTAGAATTTCTCGGCTCAACCCCGTTAAAAATTCTAAGGAGAAATAAAAACTAAACAAAGCCCGAAGCTTTGTTTTTTTATACCCTTATAAAATGTAATAATTTCGAGCGTTGTTTATATTATTATCCCCTCCCGAAACTTCATTGCCGAGCGGTAAACTGCGTGCTCTCTATTGTAAACAACGTTGGAAATCCTTACATATAAAAATATGCCTTCGTCAATTTTAAAAACATTTTCGCCTTTTAAGAAACCCTTAAAAATTCTTTTTATTTCAGCTGAAGTGGCTCCTTATGTTTTTGTAGGAGGATTAGGACAGGTGATGAAATCTTTGCCGGCTTCTCTCAGAAAATTAAAAGTAGATGCGAGGATTTTTACGCCGAAGTACGCCCTCATTGATGAAAAAAAATATCCGATGGAGGTGGTTTTCAAGAACTTGAAAGTGCCGACTGATAATCCGGAGAAAGGAGAGCTTGTCTGCAACGTCAAAAGGTATATTCCGAAAGAGCCGGAAGCTCCCGCTTATTTTTTAGAAAATATGGAATATTATGAAAAAAGAGCCAATGTCTATGGCTATTCTGACGACCCTGTTCGCTTCGCTCTCCTTTGCCGGGGGGCTTTGGAATTTTTAAGAAACTCCGATTGGGTTCCCGATATTGTTAATGCCACCGATTGGCATACCGGATTCTTGCCGAATTATCTGAAGACCAAATATTCTCAAGACCCAAGACTTTCAAAAATCATTACTGTTTTTTCAATTCATAATCTTTTTCACCAGGGAATTTTCGACCATCGCACAATTCCTGAGTTAGATTTCGATGATGGTAAATCCGAAATTGCCCCCTTTTTTTCTGAAAGAATAGCAAAACAAAATTTTATGAAGAGAGGAATTATTTATTCCGATTTTGTCAACACGGTCTCGGAAAATTATTCAAAAGAAATTTTAACCAAAGATTACGGCGAAGGTCTGGATGAATTGTTAAAAGAGATGAGAACAAAAATTTTCGGGATTTTAAACGGCATCAATTACAACGAATTAAATCCAGCCACTGACAAGATAATCCCATTTAACTTCAGCTTTTCCGAACCTAAAAGAAAAATGAAAAACAAAATCCACCTTCAGAAAGAATTTGATTTAGAGATTTCTCAAGACATTCCGCTTTTAGGAATGGTTACCAGACTTTTTGAACAGAAGGGAGTGGACCTTTTATTCCCGATAATGGAAATTTTACTTTCCGATTTTGATTTAGAATTTGTTGTTGTCGGCGAAGGCGAAGCAAAATACCGGGATTTTTTCTTAGAAATGGCAAAAAAATTTCCGAAAAAGTTCAGTTTTCATCCAATTTCTGATTTTATTTTAGGCCGCAGAGTTCTTGCCGGTTGCGATGCCTTTTTGATGCCGTCTAAATTCGAACCTTGCGGATTGACTCAAATGGAAGCGATGAGATACGGGGCTGTTCCGATAGTCCGCAGAACCGGAGGCTTAGCAGATACTGTCGAAGATTTCGACCCGAGAAGAAATTCCGGGACCGGCTTCGTTTTTAAAAAATATGATTCAATTGCTCTTTTCGGAACAATTATCAGGGCAATCGAAACTTTTAAACATAAAGATGTCTGGCAGGATTTGGTTCGGCGCGTGATGAAGACCGATTTTTCTTGGGAAGCCTCGGCTCAAAAATATCTCGAACTTTACAAAAAGGCAATTTCTTTAAAACTCTTTTCTGAATTATGATTTGGGGAAATTTTTTACATATTTATCAGCCGCCTGACCAAAAAGAAGACACTCTTAGACAAATCGTAAAGGAGTCTTACAGGCCCTTAATTAATATTTTCAAAAACAACCCTCAGGCGAGACTTACTTTGAATATTACTGCCTGTTTAAACGAGCAGTTTATCAAATACGGTTATCGAGATTTGATTGAAGACTTAAAGGTTTTGATAAAAACAGGCCAGATTGAACTGACTGATTCTCCAAAATATCACGCTTTTTTGCCTTTTCTTCCGAAAGAAGAAATTGAAAGACAGATTGAATTAAATCATAAAACCAATAAAAAAATCTTCGGTGACGTCTATCAGCCAAAAGGTCTCCATTTGCCGGAAATGGCTTATTCAAGGAAAGTTGCCGAAATAGCTGCCAGCTTGGGATATTCCTGGCTGGTTTTAAATGAAACTTCTTTTGAAGGAAAACTTTTTTCAAAAATTGATACCTCTAAAATTTACAAACTTAAAGGATTGCCTGAAATCAGAATTTTATTTCGGAATAGAAGATTGAGCGACCTGATCCAAAGGGGTCAGATGTGGCAGACGGAGGACTTTTATAAAGCGGTTAAAGAAGAAATTAACGAAAACGAATATATAATTACAGCCGTAGACGGAGAAACTTTCGGTCATCATCGGCCGGGGTTAGAAAAATTTTTAAATCAACTTTATCAAGAAAATAAAATAAAAACATTGACCATTTCGGAGATTGTTGATTCTTTCTCCGAGGGTAAAGAAATTGAACCCTTGGCTGGCAGCTGGGCTTCAATGGAATCCGAATTGAAAAGAAAAAATCCTTATGCCCAGTGGAAATATCCCGGAAATCCAATTCATAAAAAACAATGGGAACTTACTTATTTGGCGATTAAAATGGTAAATCAGGCCAGAAACGACCAAAATTTTAAAAAAGCAAGAGCTCTTTTGGACAAATCTCTCTTCTCCTGCCAATACTGGTGGGCGGGAGCGGTGCCCTGGTGGGAGATCGAATATATTGAAAAAGGGGCCTATTTTTTAAGAAAGGTTATCGAGACTTTAAAGACTGCTCCGATTGACCTCAAAGAAAGAGCTAAAAATTTGTATAGCGAAATCGTCTTTACCGCCTTTAACTGGGAAAGGTCGGGTTTAGCCCATAAAAAATCAATGGATTATACCAAAAAAATTATTAAAGAGCTTGGCGAGGAAATAACAGAAGTTTCAACTTTACATAGCAAGAAGTGATTATGAATCTTTTTCCAAAAGAATTGTTTTCTCAGAAGACAATGAGCCGCTTTTTCGAAAGGAACTGCCGGCCTTATTTTAAAAC
>Ga0209610_1000468_pt1 | contig 21221 bp, 23 predicted proteins | sample LakKivw275mmetaG_FD_184137 | JGI IMG/M metagenome (GOLD analysis project Ga0209610, IMG submission 184137) | Anoxic lake water microbial communities from Lake Kivu, Rwanda to study Microbial Dark Matter (Phase II) - Lake Kivu water 275m metaG... | ecosystem: Environmental > Aquatic > Freshwater...
AGGTAAGTATAGTTTTGAGATTGCTTCGCTAACGCTCGCAATGACAAAACACTGAGTGTCATTGCGAGAAGCAAAGCGACGAAGCAATCTCAAGAAATATAACATACTTTATTTAACATAGCACTAGTATTAGTTACTTAGTTAGTTGAGGGAGTTTATATTTAATCATTTTAAAATAGAGAGCCTATGATTTTCCATAGGCTCTCTATTTTACCTTTTTATTAACTTTAAATTTTAAGTAATTTTAATTCTTCAATGATTTTTTCTTGCTCTTTTTATATTCTTTTTATTAACTGCTTCTTTAATTAAATATTTTGCTCTATTTTTTTCGATATTACAAGCAACACTAATTTCACCTTCTAAAATTTTATTAGCTCTCTCATACAGACCTTTTTCTGTAGAAGATAATTTTTCTCTATTATCTCGATGAATATAATTTTTTACCACTTGAGCCACTTTTAGTAGATCACCACTATCCACCATTTCGGTTTGAGATTTTATCCTCTGCTTATAATTTCCGTCCATTTCATCGTCCATTTTTCCACTCAAAACATTCAATACCTCTGGTACAGTTTTTGGATCAATAATATATCTTAAACCAATTTCTTCCGCCTTGTTAACTGGAACCATTAAAGTCATTTCATTTACCACTAATTTTAAAATATAGTATTTTTCTTTTTTCCCCAATACTTTCTTTTCTTCTATATTCTTAACATTTCCAACTCCAAAAGCCGGATGAGATACCTTATCCCCAATTTTAAACATTTTTTTTGGATTAGCTAACCCATTTCTCCCTTCCCATTTTATATTTTCGAATAAAAAATAATTATATGTATATTTTTTATTTATATTATATCATTTTTTAATAAAAAGTCAAAACAAGTTGGTGTTAAATTGGTAAGTTTATGGTTATGGTTATAATCTTTTATCTATTCCATCATTGCACTTATTTCTTCTTATCTATATCTCATTAACAACATTTTGTCTATGCCTTCTGCAGCGATTTTGGCGTCGGCGATTGCAGTTACTGCATCTAAATTAAGATTAACAATATCGCCACCAGCAAATATCTTTGGTATAGAGGTCTGTCCATTCTCATCAACTTTTGCTTTTCTTCTTTCCGTAAATTCAAGCTTTCTAAAGAGCTCTTCAGGTATAAATGAGAAGTCAGATCCTTGGCCAATGGCTTCAATTATCATATCACCTTCGAGAAATATCTCTTTATCTTCATAGAAGGTAGGAGAAAATCTTCTCTGCTCATCAAAAACACTTTTTACTTTCACACATTGAAGTCCTTTTATATTCACCTTTTCATCTAAAACTGCCTCTTTGGGACCCCAGCCAGGATTAAACTGAATCCCTTCTGCCTTAGTATCTTCAATTTCTTCTTTTGTAGCCGGCATTATATCCCAATCTTCCAAGGAGACGGTTTTGGTTACCACTTTTTGGTCAGGATATTGCATATGTTGCAGACGAAGAGCTTCTCTTGCTACATCCATGGCTACATTCCCACCACCTATTACGATAATTTCTTTACCTACTTTTACATCTTTCCCGATTTTATTTTCCTTTAAGAAACTAAGTGCTAAAAGACACTTATCTGAATTTTTAACTTTAGTCGAACGGCTTACAGTAGTACCTATTCCCAGATAAACCGCATCGTATTGTTTCAAAATATCTTCAAATAAGATATCTTTACCCACAGTCGTATTAAATCTGAATTCAACTCCAAGAGAAGCAATATAATTCACATCTTTATCAATTGCCTCTATAGGTAACCTATAAAGCGGTGGACCTATTCGCATCATTCCGCCTCCACCGGGTAAAGAATCAAAGAGTGTAACCTCATAACCTTTGAGTCTCAGAAAATATGCTACTGATAAACCCCCTGGACCTGCTCCTATAACAGCAACCTTTTTGCCTGTAAGTTTAGCTGGTTTAAGTTCTAATGCTTTTTTATAATCTTTGATGGAATCGGCAACAAATCTCTTTAACCATCTTATGGCTACCGCCTCTCCTCTTATACTTAAGGAACAGGCGGCTTCGCAGTGTTTCATGCATATCCTTCCACAGATTGAAGGAATAGGATTATCTTCAAATATTTTCTTTAAAGACTCCTCTTGCTTATCTTCATAAATCGCTCTTATATAATCAGAAATCTTTAAATGAGCAGGGCAGGCTTCCTCACACAATTTACATTCAAGACACCTTGAAGCTTCCTTTTTTGCCTCCTCCTTGCTGTAGCCTATTACCTGTTCAACAAATGATAATATTCTCTCTTCAGGTTTTACCTGAGGCATAGGTTCTCGTTCTGGCTGGAACAAAGAATATTTTAAATCCGACGTAAATCCTTCATAGTCTCTCCTGCGATGTTCAAGACTTGCCTTAAATATGGAATATTTCTCCTTGGAGAGAAAGTGCTCCTTATCTGTTTTTTCATCTTTTGGAAGAAAGACAAAAGTATTGGTATCAAAATGAATATGAAAGTAATCCCTGGAAAGTCTTAAAGAACCGGGAGGGCAAATATCAACACATAGACCACAGAAACAGCATCTGCCATAATCAAACTTGGGACGTTCATTCTTTACTCCTTTTTCAGGTTTAGACTCTAATTCCGAAATTACTTCCATAGTAATGGCTTCATTTGGACATATATCATCGCAATTACCACAACCTGTACACTTACCCCAGTCATTGAGATGAAATCCTCTGTATCTTAGGGCAGGTTCCTTAGGCTCAAAAGGATACCTTAAAGTCTTAGGTTTCTTCCAGAGAAATCTAATAGCTTTAAATGGATTTAAGATACTTCCTTTCATTTTTCTTTTCACCTGTCTATTTCCGGTGCAACTACATATAGACTAATCATTATATTTCCTACATCGGCAATGCTTGCACCTTTTAATAATTTTTCTAAAATAATCAACCCATGAGTATAGGAGGGAGTTCTAAAATGTACCCTATAAGGTTTATCTCCACCATCGCTCACCATATAAAGACCTAATTCACCCCTGGAAGATTCTACTCGCACATAAGTTTCTCCTTTTGAAATTTTCCATTTAAACGGGTTGGGTACTCTATTGTAAACCTCTCCTTCTGACATTTTATCCAGGAGCTTAAATATCATATGGACACTTTCAATCATCTCGTCTCTTACCACCCAAATTCTTGAGTAAGCATCGCCATCTTCTCTGGTAGGGATTTCAAAATCAACCTTATTATAGGCAGCGTAAGGCTCTACTTTTCTTATATCAAATTTCTCTCCAGTAGCTCTCAATACTTGTCCTGCTGCACCCCATTTCTTAGCTTCTTCTTGAGTAATCTTTCCTATTCCCTTAGCTCTTTCATAGAATATACGGTTATTGAAAAAAACGGAATCATAATCTGGCACACAACTACCTATGGAATGTAGGGTATTTACAATTTTATCCTTGAAACCATTTGGAAAATCACGCCTTACCCCTCCTGGCCAGATATATATGTGGTACACTCTTGCACCGGTGAGTTCTTCAAACAGATCCAGAATGAGATCTCGGTGATACATTGCCCATTGCGCAACAGTATCAAAACCTAAAAGATTGCTATAAGCCCATAAACCAAACAGATGAGAACCAACCCGGGCAAGCTCAAGACATATACTTCTTATATAATTTGCCCTTTCTGGTACTTCAATCCCGGCTAATTTCTCTACTGCCATAGCATATGCCATCTCCATTGAGTCTGGCTCCACTACATTCATTCTACACACCAGAGGAAAGTTCTGTATCCATGTTCTATATTCCATCAATTTCTCAAATCCACGATGTAGATAGCCAGGATTGGAAGTTGCCTCTAAAATGCGGTCACCTTCAACCTTTAAGGTAATACTAAAATTACCCACCATCCCTAAATGCTGAGGACCAAAATAAAGTTCAAGTTCTCTTGTACTTGTAATAGTATCTTTATTCAAGAATTTCCTCCTATAAAATTTTTAATTTGGATTCCCCAATTTCTTCCTCACTATAAACCAATATAACTTTACTCATTTCTTCTCATCAACAAAAGGAATTTTATTAAAGAATTCTTTTACATATTCTCTGGTGTCGAAATCTTTCCTGAAAGGAGGAATTTTATATTCTCTTTCCAGAAAAAGCGGGGTTAGTCTTGGGTGACCTTTAAAGTTTATTCCAAAAAGTTCATGTATCTCTCGTTCATATGGTTCGGCGTTTTCAAAAACAGGTATTGCGGTAATAAATTGCGGGTTTTCTCTATTGATCTTCGTCTTTAAAATTATGTTTATTTTTTCTCTGCCTGTATATTCATTTTCTTCTAAGTAAGAGGTGATAATGTAAACGAGCTCGAACTCCTTTTCTTCAATCCAGTCCACACAAGATATCAGAGCTAAATGGTTATATCCTTTATCCTGAAGAAATCTCAAAATACTCAGAAGATCCTCTTTCTTAGCAGTTATAATTAGTTTGGTATCCTCTGGGATACTTACAGAAATATCTTTAAAGGTCGATTCTATCTCTTGCATTAACAATTTATTCATTTTTCTCTATTGGGTACAGGGGTGGCCATTCAAGTTCACCTAATACCTTCTCCTGATTCGCACGATAATATTTATATTTTTCCCTATATTTTATGTATCCAGTTGCCATGTCTTTATCGATCAATGTCCATAGATGAGTCACGGCAATAAATATAGCTTCAGGTCTGGGCATACAACCCGCTATCCAGCCATCTATGGGGATATACTTATCCAGATGTTTTATGGTATTGTAGGAGTCCCAGTACATTCCTCCGTTTATGGGACAGGAACCGAAACCAACTGTAAACTTTGGGTCAGGCATCTGTTCATAGGTTCTTATAATAGCTTTTAGGGTCTTTACCGAGACATATCCTGTAATTAAGAAAAGATTTGCCTGTCTTGGTGTTGCCACAGCGGTTACTCCAAACCTCTCAGCATCCCAGCGAGAGGTTATAACTGGTGGGACTTCAATTATTCCACAACCAGTACAAAAATAAACTGCTGCCAGGGAATACTTATGTCCCATCTTAGCAGGTTCTTTTAGCCATTTTTTTATATCATTTCTATCCATAGTTATCAAATCAAAATTAAAGATTAAATATCATGAATTTTAATCTCTGTCTAATTATTTCCTCCTTTTAAGAATTAAAATACTCGAAGCAAGAATAAATGAATTTTTAATTTTTCATTTTGATTTTTGATATTTGATATCTAATTCTTGTTTACTCATAATTTTATTACCACTACTGATATTAATCCTGTCAATGCCAAAATTGTTGGCCATTTCCATAAATATCTGATTGCTTGTTCTATACGGAACCTTGGAAAGACCGCATGAATGAAAACTCCCAAAGTAAAAACAATCAACATTTTTATAAAGAAAAAGAGTGGATTTGCTCCTCCACCCAAAAGTAAATCTACAAACAGAGCAATACTAATGAATAAACTGAAAGCATGCTCAATATGAAATAATGCAAGGTATTTTCCGCCATACTCTACTGCCGGACCGGATGAGATTTCTTGAGGTGCGCTGGCAATATCAAAAGGTCTTATTTCTAGCATAGCAGGCAAAATCATAAAGTAAGCCAGTCCTGATAAAAACAAGGGTGAAAATAAAGACCACTGAAAATTTCTTTGAGCATTTACTATTTCTACAATAGAGATAGTTTTATAATAAGTCATCACAGCGACAAGTATAAGGAGGAATGGAACTTCGTATCCTAAACTTAGGATAAGTTTTCTGGAAATCCCGATACTTATGTTTGGATTTGCACCTTCACCCCCGGATAAAGCAATCCCTAAAGATTTAAAAAGCATTATGTAAAGGATAACCAATAATCCTCCTGAAGTTTTTAAAGGGCAAAGACCTCCAAAGGGAATAAAAAGAACCAAAACTATAGAACCTGCCAAAGAAAGAATAAGACCTAAATCAAAAATAACGCCGTGAGAAAATCCTTTTTGATAAAACAATTTGATTATATCCAGAACAGGTTGAATAATAGGAGGACCATAACGCCAATGGATTCTTGCTATAATCTTTCTGAATAATCCCAGGAAGAATATACCTACTCCCGAAGCAAGAATTACAGTAATAATTATTTCAAGTACTTTTACCATAAGCCTAATCCCATTTTGAGGATAATTAAGATAGTTGAAAATAGCAAAATGTATATAACATAATAACCAAGGTCTCCAGAGTAAATTTTTCTTACCCTTTCACTCAAATTTCTCACTGCTTTTACAATTATTGAATAGAATTCATCTACAAAATCCCTGAAATAAGGTTTAATCATTTTATAGAAAGGATTATAAAACTCAACTGTATAATGGTATTTCTCTTTGGGAATATATGAGCCAGCAGCATAGCTATCTTCCTGAGAAATTGGTATTGATTTTTCTCCTTTACGAAAAAGTATCCATATAATAATACTGGCAATTAAAATGGCAAAAAATATGTTCATCATATTTAATATGCCTATCTCTGAAACAATTCCCCAGATGGTCAAATTTAGAGATTCAAAACCAAAAGAAGTTCCAATCTCATTAATGATCCTTAAAGGAATACCTGGAAGAATTCCAAATAAAAAAATGACCAAAGAAAGAACAAGTATCGGAAGTTGCATGCTAAATGGTGCCTCTTTTATATCTTTATACTTTTCAGGAAGCTGTCCCAGGAACATATTGTGCAAGAACTTATAAACTGAAAGGATAGTTCCCCAGGTTCCTATCAATGCAGCAAAGGCTAAAAAAGGAGCACCTTCCAAAATCAAGGTTTTATAAATTAACCATTTGGAGACAAATCCATTTGTTAATGGAACCCCGATTAATCCACAAGCACCTACCAAGGCAGCAATAAAAGTGATGGGCATCTTTTTTATTAAACCACCCAATGAATTTAAATCCCGGATGCCCTTAGTTCGATATTCCACTGCTCCAACAACCATAAAAAGAAGCGCTTTAAATGTAGCATGGTTAAAAAAATGAAATATACCGCCGGCAATGCTTAAACTTGTTCCAAAAGCGATTCCCAAAATCATATAACCGACTTGCCCAATACTATGCCAGGCCAAAAGTCGTTTGGCATCGTTTTGTAGCATAGCGATAAAAGTAGGAATCACAATGGTAATAGCTCCTAACCAAGCAAGAATATAATTAAACCTAAGTATTTCAGATCCTAAATTAATAAGGGCACCTTTAACCCCTACTATTACATACATAATAAGAAGAAAGCCATAAACACCCATCTTTATCAATATTCCAGAAAGAACAGCAGAAAAAGGTGAAGGAGCTTCAGAATGAGCATCTGGTAGCCAAGTGTGGAGAGGTACAACAGCACCTTTTACACCAAAGCAAATAGCGAAAAGAATTAAGATGAACAGAATATACGAAGAAGACGCAGAAGCTATTTGAGGAGCAATCTCTGAAATAGTTAAAGTTCCATAATTGGTATAGATAGACAAAACTCCAATAAGCATAGCTATAGAACCAATGATAGACATAATGATGTATTTCATTCCTGCAGCTAAGGCAGGACCTCGGTTGTAGCTTATCAGCAGAAAAGCACTCCAGGACATTATCTCCCAGAAGATATAGAAAGAGACTAAATCACCTGATAAAACAATTCCCAACATTCCAGCATTTACTAAAAGCATCATTAAATAATAGAAATCAGTTCTTTCTTTCCCCTCTATATAGCTTAAAGAAAAAATAATGGAGAGTGTTCCTATTGCAGCTATGGAAATCGCAAAAAGCCAGGAAAACATATCTATTCTTAAAATAAGAGGTAGGCCGAGAAATTCTAAGTAAAAGATTTTTTCAGAGAAATTGCCATAAAGAAAAGCAATAATACCTAATAAGACTGTAGAAATAAAAACAGCAAAAATATTCCTGAGTTTGGAAGAAATCTTCCCCAAAAGATAGGTAAGAAACGCTCCTGTAAAGGCTATTAGAAGTAAAATTTGCAATGCCATCTTTCTACCTCAATACTATTTTTATATATGCTGCTCTATCCAGAAATTCTGAAGCAGCAGAGTTTAGAATATTAATGATTATTTTTGGATAAACTCCTATACCTATGATAAGCACCATAAGAATAACCAATGGTATCAAGGCTGTTAATGGTGCTTCCTGGATTTGTCCATCGGTACTTTTTTGTGCTGGTACCTCTTTAAAATAAAGAGCCTGAATAGCTTTAAAAAAGTAAGCTCCTTCAATTACTGTCCCAATAAGCACAATCGCTATAAAAACTGTATATAAAGGATTCTTGCTGATAAGAGCAGAGAAAACAATCATAAATTTAGAAGGAAAACCAATAAATGGGGGAAAACCTATTAAGGAAAAAGCACCGATAGTGAAAGCTAAACATGACAAGGGCATCTTTTTACCTATTCCCTGTAAAGAAGTTATCTCCATTGATCCGCTGCGGTAAATCATATATCCTGTGGCAAGGAAGAGCAAAGTCTTGGATAATGCATGGGTTGTAATTTGAAATAGTCCAGCTGCAATTCCCTCTGTGGTTCCTATTCCCAGAGCAAAAAGAATCAATCCTATCTGACCTGTACTTGAGTAAGCAAGCATTCTCTTTATATTATTCTGACTGAATGCAGACAATTCTCCCACTAATAGAGTCAACAGCCCTAACAGTAAAAGAAACAGGAAAATACTTGATGCTCCAAATAAGGTAGATAACCATTCTGGCTATTGCATAAATTCCTATTTTTATGGCTATTCCTGAAAGAATAGCACTTATGGTAGAAGGAGCTGAAGAATGAGCATCAGGAAGCCAAGCATTTAGGGGAAATATTGCCGCTTCTATTCCAAAGCCAGTAATCAGTAGAATTAAAGGGAAAAAAACCTGTTCAAAAGTTGGTGAATTAATATTGCGAGCAATATCTGCCATATTTAAAGTTCCGAACTTTCCATAAAGAAAAGCAATACCTATCAAAACAAAAGAAGAACCAATAGAACCTTGAATCAAATATTTTGATGCAGACTCAACACCTGGTTTATCACCTAAATAAGCTACAAGAGCATAAGAAGAAATACAGAGAATTTCATAGAAGACAAAAAGGTTGAATATATCCCCGGTCAATACAACACCTGTTGCGCCGGTAAGGAGTAAAAGATAGAGCATATGATAGCTTTCTTCTCGTCCTCTATTTTTTTGTACTTTTATATAATCTAAAGCGTATATGGAGACAAGAAGACCTACAAGGCTAATTAAAAAAGAAAAAATTATTCCTACTGGACCAGCAAATAAATTTATGCAAAAAGGTGGAGGAAATCCTCCCAACGAAACAATTATTGGTTTGTTCAAAACTTTTGGTATCAGAATAAGAGAAACAATTAGATTAAACAGCATACCAACGATGGGAATAAGTTTGACAATTCTCCTGGAAATAAACCCGAATAAAGGGATAGAAAAAGCCAACCCCAGAGGGATAACAATCAATAATACAGGATTTACCATCTTTGCTCCTTTATCTTCCTCATATCAAGTGTCCTATAATGTTGATATAACCGAATTGCTAATGAAAGAGCCATTGCCAAAACTGCTACACTTATAACAATTGCTGTTAAAACAAGCGCCTGTGGAACCGGGTCAACCATATTTTGCGGGTTTAAGTTCGGGGTTGAAAAGATAGGCGCAGTTCCTTTCTTTATGTATCCGATAGAAATAAGTAGAAGATTGACTCCTGTATCCAAAATGCTTAAGCCAATTATCATCTTAATCAGATTATGTCTGGTTAAAAGAATATACAGGCCAATGAATATAAGCCCGAATGCCCCTGTATAATAAATATAGTTAGATAAAAAAATCATCAGCTTTCCTCTATCAAATTATCAATAACTCCTGCCAATTCCGAACCAACTTTAAATCCAATAGCAATGTAAATGATAGGAATAATGCCCGCACTGAATAAAATACTTGGAATCCCTTTAGGCAGGAAATTAAGAAGAAAATAATTACCAAAAATCAGTCCTAAAAGACCTATAATCACAAAAGTAAGGCCTCCCAGCGATTCTATGATTTTGAAATGGTTCTGGTTTATTCTCCTTTTTGGACAGCCCAAATAGACCAAAAGATATCCAGAGGCAATTATTGCTCCACCCTGGAACCCTCCTCCCGGTGTAAGATGACCATGAAGAAATATATAAGTCCCCAATAGTAAAATGAAAGGGAAGAAAACTTTGCAACCAGTGGAAAGCACAATGCTGGAAGGAATAATCGCCTTTTTAGTCTTTCTTTCAATAGTGGCAAGAACAGCTCCCAATCCTAAAGCCGCGATAAAAAGAATAGTAACTTCACCCAAAGTATCAAAACCTCTGTAATTCAACACTACTGAGGTAACTACATTTACCGCCCCGGTCTCGTCTATCCCTTTGTTTATATAGTAACTGCCCACCTTTGTTTTGGGAATACCAAATGGAATCTCCGAGATAGAAAAAATAACAGCAAAAAATATGATAATTAGAAGAATTATGCTTATTATATTTCTCATTCTTCTCTCTTTGTCCTTCTTATTGCAATAATAAAAATAGCAGTTACTAAAGCTGCACCGATAGAAGCTTCTGCCATAGCCACGTCAGGAGCCTGTAGAAAATAGAACAGAATAGCCGCACAAAGACTAACTCCAGCTGCTGCAATTGCAGCATCCAATAAATCCCTAAGAATACATGCAGCAACTGCACATACTAACATAACAAATACTGTAAAAGTGACAAAAAAAACCATCTCATTTATTTCCTTATATTCTTAAATCTTACTAAAAGCATCTTGAGCAGCTAATACAATTGGATACATAGTAGGAGCACTCGTTAAATATGGATGGGTTGCCATCTGTAATGTTTCTAATTCTGTCATGGAAACCCTCTGCTGAATAGCCATTCCGATTATATTGATCATCTCACCAGCGGATATACTACCGCAAATTTGTCCACCCATAAGCACTCCTGATTGCCGGGAAAAAATTAATTTTACATTTATTTTATTTCCTCCGGGTAAATTTTTCGGATGCCTATCCATACCTTCGATATTTCCTACAACAATCTCAAAACCTTCCTTTTTAGCACTCATTTCTGTAAGCCCTGCAGAACCTAAAACCAAACCATCCACATAGGTAGAATAGATTGCAATTGTCCCTTTATTTTCACGAACAACTTTTAACTGATAAAGGTTCGCTCCTGCAACTCTTGCTTCTGCAGTAGCAGTCGAGGCAAGCATAGCTACTGTATCTTTTCGCGTATAAAAATCTCTTTTCCCTGCACAATCTCCAACTGCAAAAATATTAGCATCGGCAGTTCGCATATATTCATCCACCCAAATCCCCTTACCTCTACCCAAATCTAAACCAGCATCAGTGGCAAGTTTTGTATTAGGAACTGCTCCTATGCCTAAAATAATAGCATCTACTTCTAACTCCTCGCCATCTTGAAATCGAACTTTTTCAACTCTCTCTTTACCTAAAATTTCTATACATGCTTTATTGAGAAATAACTTGACACCTTCATTTTTTAGTTTTTCTTCAGCCATAACAGAACATTTCTCATCAAAAGAACTGGCTAAAAGATGTGGCAGAATTTCCACCAGATACACATTAACACCTTTTATCTTTGAAATTTCATCGGCAAACTCAACTCCAATAAATCCGCCTCCAATGATTAAGACATTTTTTGCTTTTTTAATATCTTCGACACAACTTAAAAGGTAATCCATATCTTTATATATAGAAAAAACACCTTTTTTATCAATACCAGAAATTTTCGGAATAATCGGTAAAGAACCTACGGCTAAAATCAATTTTTCATAAACATATTCATTACCATTTTTTGTCTCAACACTATTTTTCTGCCGGTTAATCTTAGTTGCCTCATCGACTATCACCTCAATATTATTCTTTATTAAAGCATCTATTCCCAAAATATTATCCTGGGGATTCTTTAAACTGAAAAACATATAGGGGATACCGCAGGGAATACAGCCAGTTGCTACGTTCTGTATTACTAAAATATTCTTATCTGGATAATATTTTCTGGCTGTAACAGCACTTATAATTCCCGCTGGACCTCCGCCAACAACAATTATGTTTACCTTTTTATTCATAGAACCTCATCCTTTCAGGAATAACAAAAATCATTTTGTTTTCCTGTAATTCTCAAATTTTTCGGCTTCATCTATAACACTTCTATCACACAAAGGAACACCAATTTTACGTGCTGCTCTACCCAAGGCATGATTGGATATAGGATTACTCAGAAGAACGAATATAGCGATAATTAAAGCTTTCCAGAACCAAGATGGTTCCATTATTCCTACACCAATGATAGTTAAGAAACAACCAAAAGTGGTACATTTAGTTCCTGCTTGGAGTCGGTTGTAAACATCAGGAAGTCTAAATATTCCTAAACTTCCTAAAAAAAGGAACAGCGCGCCAATTCCAGTCATAATCATTCCTATCAAATGCATTTTTAAATTCCCCTTTCCAAAAACCTCGCTATTGCTACAGAACCTATAAAACTTAAAACTGCATAAACCAGAGAAACGTCTAAATAAATACCTCTTTTAAAAATATAACCTAAAAGGATTAATAAAGCTGTAGTTACTGTAGTGAATGTATCCAATCCCACTGCTCTATCAGCAGAACTTGGCCCTTTGAGTATCCTCAGGAGGCAAAGAAACATACCTGCACCAATAAAGATAAGATAAATTGCTATTCCACCCATATTATTCAAATATTATCCTCAAATATTTTTCAAAATTCTCTGCAATAATTTTTGTTCTTTGTTCCATATTTTCTCCCTTCACATTTATCCAGTGAATAAGAAAAGTATCTCCTAATATATCCAAAGTAAATGTTCCAGGAGTTAAGGTTATTGAATTTGCTAGGATAAGTTTTGCTATATCCTGTTTTAAACCTGTTTTTATAGTTACAATCCCCGGTTTTATAGGCATCTTAGGATGAATGACCCTGTATGCAACATCGAAATTCGCTTTTACTATCTCTTTAAAAAGCACCAGTATGTATACCAGAAAGAAAATAATTCTTTTTACCCCTAAGGGCGGTAGCCCTAACTCAAAATAGTACCTGCTTAAAAATACGGAAAGAACGAAGCTTATAAAAATACCAATTATCACTTCCTGGAAACGGAAACTTGAGGTAAGGGCAAACCATACCAACACCAACAGTATAAACAGATAGAGGAAACCTTTGATCCTGTCAGCAAAGGAATAAATTCTTTCAGTCATCTTATAGATTTCCCCTCCATCATTGCACTTATTTCTCTTTTTCTAAACTTTGTTAATTTTACTTCTTTATGAATACTCTGTCAAGTCTTCTTCTAAATTTTTGGTGTCAAGAACTTGGGGGGACTTTTCTTACCTCAAAGAAATTAAATGAATGAAGTATTAGATTAAAATAGTTCGGTAGAAATTCTAACTTTTATATTATTTAAGAAAATAAATGACAAGCTATATAATGTTTATTCTCAAAACATTTTAGTTCCGGCTCTACTTCTTTACATCTAATTTTCACATAGGGGCATCGGGTATGGAATCGGCAACCAGAAGGAGGATTTATAGGACTGGGTACATCTCCCATTAAAATATGTCCTTTTTTTCTAAGTTTAGGATCGGGGATGGGTATAGCAGAAAGTAAGGCCTTGGTATAAGGATGTTGAGGGTTATCAAATAATTCTTTTTTGGGTGCGCTCTCTACTATTTTACCTAAATACATTACTGCAACTCTATCACAAATATGTTTTATTACACTTAAGTCGTGAGCTACAAATAAAAGGGTAAGTCCAAATTCTTTCTGTAAATCCTGTAATAAATTAATTATCTGGGCTTGAATGGAAACATCCAGAGCGGATACACATTCATCGGCAACTATAAACTCTGGATTAGTAGCTAAAGCCCTGGCAATCCCTATTCTCTGCCTCTGACCACCACTAAATTCATGAGGATATCTATTTATCTGGTCTGATAGAAGACCAACCTTTCCCATAATTTCTACCACTTTCTCTTCTTGTTCTTTTCTGGGAATAATCTTATGTACTTCCATAGGTTCAGCAATAGTTGAACCTATAGTCATTCTGGGATCAAGAGAGCCAAAGGGATCCTGATAAATAATCATCATTCTTTTTCTGAATTTCAATAGCTCTTTTCTTTCTAAATGGGTAATGTTCTGTCCCTTAAAAAATATACTACCAGCAGTAGGGTCTAAAACACGCAAAATAGTCTTTCCACAAGTAGTTTTTCCACATCCTGATTCTCCCACTAACCCGAGAACCTCTCTTTTTTCTATATAAAAACTTACCTTATCTACGGCTCTAACCGCTTCTTTTTTCCCAAAAATACCTTTGCCAATCCAGAACCATTTTTTTAAATTTTTAACTTCTACCAATTTTTCCATTTTACTTATTTACTCCTCTTAATTAAATGGCATTTGACTAAATGAGAATCTTCTATCTCTATTAATTCGGGCATCTCTTCCACACATCTTTTAAAACAGAAATCACATCTAGGATAAAATGGACATCCGGGAGGTAAATTAAGGAGATTGGGGACTAAACCTTTGATTGTATCCAGACGTTTTACCTCTAGATCTAATCTTGGTATTGATTTATGTAATCCCCGAGTATAAGGATGAAGTGGATTATGAAAGAGTGTATCTACATTGGCATATTCCACTATATGCCCGGCATACATTACCGCTACATAGTCACACATTTCGGCGATTACTCCCAGATTATGAGTTATCAACATCACCGAGGCAGCAAACTTATCTTTTAAATCATTAATTAATCTTAAAATTTGAGCTTGAATGGTGACATCCAGGGCAGTGGTAGGTTCATCGGCAATAAGCAAAGTAGGATTACAGGATAGAGCCATCGCAATCATCACTCTCTGTCTCATTCCACCTGATAATTGATGAGGATAATTATTTATTCTTTTCTCTACATCTGGTATCCCAACAATCTTTAATGCCTCTATGGCTTTTTTTTTGGCCTCATCTTTATTTAACCCCTGATGCAATTGAATAGCTTCCACAATTTCATGACCAATAGTAAATACTGGGTCTAAAGAAGTCATAGGCTCCTGGAAAATCATAGATATTTTTTTACCTCTTATCTTCCTAATTTCTTTCTCCTCTAATTTTAAGAGGTTTTTACCTTCGAACCAGATTTCTCCACTCACTATCTTTCCTGGGGGATTAGGGATCAGCCTCATAATAGAAAGGGCAGTAACACTCTTACCGCAACCTGACTCCCCCACTAAGCCCAGAGTTTTTCCTTGATTAACACTAAAACTAACTTCATCTACAGCTTTTACTGTGCCTTCGTGAGTGAAAAAATAAGTTTTTAAATTTTTTACTTTAAGTAATTCTTTCATATCCTACTCTATCCTGTACCACTGTACTACTATTAAGTTTTAAGTCGCGGGTCTAATATATCTCGTAAACCATCTCCTAATAGATTCAATCCTAATACTGAAAATAGTATGGCAATACCAGGGAAGGTCGCGGCCCACCAGGCGCCACTTATAATATAAGAATAACTTTTAGAAAGCATTGCTCCCCACTCCGGAATAGGAGGTTGAGCACCTAAACCTAAGAAACCAAGAGCTGCGCAATCCAAAATAGCTGAAGCCAGCATTAAGGTTCCATAGACAATAACTGGGGCTATACTATTAGGCAGAACATGGCGAAAAATAACTCTCCAATCACTGGAACCTATTGCTTTTTGAACTTCGATATATTCCATCTCCTTAATGTATAGTACTGAACTCCTGATAATCCTGGCCATCTGAGGGGTATAAACTATACCTATCGCCACCATTGCTTTATCAAGTCCCTGTCCAATAACTGCTACAATTACAATTGCTAATAACAAGGCAGGAAAGGCAAACATAATATCTACTATTCTCATAATTAGAGCGTCCACCCATCCTCCATAATAACCGGCGATTACCCCAAAAGTTATACCTAATATCATAGCAATTCCTACTGCTACAAAACCTGCACTCAAACTGACTCGGGAACCATAAATAATCCTGCTCAACACACATCTCCCCAAGCTATCTGTTCCCAGAGGCACCCCTTTTAATCCTTTTTCACTCCAAAAACCCGGTTTTAATTTATTAGCCAGTTCAGGGGGAGAAGGATTAGGATCATTGGGGGCAATATAATTTGCCAGTAAAGCACCCAGAATAATTATAATTACAATTACCAAGCCAAAGAGAGCTGATTTATTGTATTTAAGTCTTCTTATTAATTCTTGAGTCTTAGTTTCTATTTTTTTCTCCATTTTATTCTACCTATACCTTTATTCGGGGATCAATATACACATACAAAATATCGGCGATTAAATTTACCATTACAAACATAAAAGCAAAAAAAAGTAAAGAACCCTGTACCGCAGGGTAATCCCTCATCCCCACTGCTTTTACTACATATCTACCTATTCCCGGCCAGGAGAAGACTGTTTCAGTTAAGATTGCCCCAGCTAACAGTAAACCAAAATCTACTCCAATTACCGTAATTACCGGTATCATCGCATTCCTTACGGCGTGCTTATAAATTACCACTCTTTCTGATAATCCTTTAGCCCTTTCCGTTCTTATAAAATCCTGTCTTAAGACTTCTAACATGCTCGATCTAGTTACCCGAGCAATAGTAGCCATAGGTATAGTACCTAAGGCTACACTAGGAAGAATTAAATGCCGGAGAATACTTATAAAAGCTTTAAAATTAAGCGTAATTATACTATCCAAAAGATAAAAACCAGTGACTTGTTGAAGAGAAATAGCTATATCTATTCTTCCACCGATAGGGAGCCATCTCAAATAGACGCCAAAGACCATCATTAACATAATTCCCAACCAAAAAACGGGCATTGATACTCCAAAAAGTGCTAATCCCATAGTAGAATAATCAAGAGCAGAATATTGTTTAGAGGCGGAGATAATCCCGGCAATAGAACCGATAATTATGGCCAAAACCATAGAAAAGATAGTTAACTCAAAAGTATTAGGAAATCTTTCCAATATCTCTTTGGTAATATATTCATTAGAGACTATCGAACGACCCATATCACCATGTAAAGCATCCTTTAACCAGATCCAATATTGAATAGGAAGAGATTTATCTAATCCATATTTTTCCCGGATGGCATTGATAGTTTGAGTAGAGGCATGTTCTCCGGCCATAGTTACTGCCGGGTCACCGGGCGCAAGATGAATTAAAGAAAAGGAGAGAATAGATACTCCTATTAATACTGGTATTAACATTAACAGCCTTTTGGTAATATACCACTTCATTTGCTAATTCCTATCCTCTTTTTAATCATACTTAATACTATTATACTTTTTAATCACTACAATACAAGAAGTAAATAAAAAATGTGCCTTTTCAGACACATTTTTTATTCAGCCGGGAAGGGGTGATTTTTTCACCTCTTCCCTTCACATTAATTAAAATTTACACCAAGAAAGACTCTCCTATTCTAACCGCACCGGATAGAAGAATACTCTTGAAGTAGGATAAAGTACAAAACCATGTACATTTTTTCTAAAAACCATACTCTGCACTGAATGAGCGAGATAAACCCAACCAGCATCTTCATGAATAACTTCTTGAGCTTTTTTATAATATTCTGCTCTCTTTTCCTTATCATAAGTTTGCAATGCTTTAGAAAGCAATATTTGTACATTTTCATCATTAAAGAATGCGTAATTTCCTGCTGTACCTATGGAACAAGCATTGGCACCATATAATACATTCATAAAGTTATCGGGGTCTCCATTGTCACCGGTCCATCCCAAAAGACACATCTGGTGTTTTCCAGCTTCAGTTTCTTGGAGATAGGTACCCCAATCTACTTGATAAAACTTTACTCTTATTCCTATAGCTCCTAAATAACTTTGAATGGCCTCTCCTATTTTGGGAGGATCAAACATATAGGGCCGAGATACTGGCATTACATAGAGAGTGACTTCGAAACCATTAGGATATCCAGCCTCAGTTAAAAGTTCTTTAGCTTTTGCAGGATCGTAAGGATAATCTTTTATTTCATCATTATACCCTAGCATAAAGGGAGGCATTCCGTTCTTTGCCTTTATTGCAGTTCCCATATAAAGATTGTCTACTATAGATTGTTTATCAATAGCCATATTAATTGCCTGTCTAACTTTTTTCTTAGTCAGAGGTTCGAAATATCCCGGAGTTTTTACCCAGGGTTCATCCGGATCTCGTACTCCATTTTCATTGGCATCTATATATCCATATCCTGTATTCATGGCCATATATCCGATATTCATTCCTGGTTGAGTCATAAGGACTAAATCTTTATTAGCATTTATCCGAGCAAAGTCAGCCGGATTAGGATATTCTATGCCCTGCACTTCGTCCACTACTAAAGCCATCAGCCTTGCTGAAGGGTCAGGAATTACTTTGAAGATTAATTTATCAAGTTGTGATCTTTCTCTCCAATAACTATCATTAACCTCTAAGGTAATATGGTCGTCTTTTACCCATTCCACAAATTTGAAAGGACCGGTACCACAAGGATATTTGAAGGCATCTCCTTTATACTTTTCCGCATTGGCTGGGCTTACAATATTAACCGTAAACATAGCTAAGCTAGTCATAATAGAGGCATTCGGTCTTTTCAGGACAAGTTTTACCGTATAGTCATCAATCTTTATCATCTCTTCTATATCACTGAACATATATCCCCAATAAGCCCACTCACCATATTGATGGTAAGGATGATTGAGGTCATACTGGCGCGCAAAAGAAAAGACTACTGCATCAGCATTAAAATCGGTCCCATCATGGAATTTAACCCCTTCTCTTAACTTAAAGACAATCTCTGTTCCATCTATTGAGGCCTCCCAGGAAGTTGCTAAGCAGGGCTCTATTTCGGTAGTACCTGCCTCAAATTCTACTAAACCTTCAAAAATGTTATCCATTCTCTGGATAGATTCACCATCAGTAACATCTCCGGGATCTAATCTAGAAGCATCTCCGCTGCTACCGTATACTAAAATTCCTTTTGCAGAAGCGATACCTATTGTTCCCAGGATTAAAATCACGGCAAACAATAAAACCATAAATATTTTACTTTTCATTTATTAAATACTCCTTTTTTAATATTTTTTAACTAAAATATTTCCATTAAATTTTAAAAATAGTTTACCTCCTTTCTTTTTTATATATTTTGTATCTATTTAAAAAGAAATCAATTTTACTTAAGATATAGCAAAGGATTAACAGGCTTACCACTTAATCTCACTTCAAAATGTAGGTGGGGACCAGTAGCATTACCACTTCTCCCTACCTTGGCAATTACACTCCCTTTTTTTATATATTGACCTTTTTTCACTAAATTCACCGAGTTATGAGCATATACTGTAGAATATCCCCCCTCATGGCTTAAGATAATTACGTTGCCATATCCTCGCATATAACCAGCATAGCTTACCCTGCCGCTCTCAGCAGCTATTATATTAGTCCCGATAGGACCACCAATATCTATACCAGAATGAAATTCTTTCCTTCCATTTAAAACTCTCATCCCATATGGAGAAGTAACCCTTCCCCTTACCGGCCAAATAAAATTAGATATATTACTACGAGATCCAGTTACATTGGGAATTCTCAATTGCTGCCCTGCAGAAATTTTGGAAGCATCGGTTATACTATTAGCTGCTATAATAGACTCTAATTTTACATTATAATCGCGCGAAATACTCCAGAGGCTTTCTCCTTTTTTTACATCATATATTATTTCTTCTGCTGTAGCTTCCAGGTTATATCCTTCTGCTTTGGCAATATCCATATTAGTTATTGGCAGCTTCAATTTTTGACCTATAGATAGTCGAGATATTTCTTTTAAATTATTGGTAGAGATAATGGTACTCATATTTACATCATATCTCTGGGATATGCTCCACAAAGTATCTCCCTTCACTATCGTATAATTTACAATGATTGGTTCCTCTTTCTGGTTAGAGTTAGATACTCCTCCTCCTATGGCCGGGATTTCCAATTTTTGGCCAATTGATAAGAGGTTTTTATTCCCAAGATTATTAAAATCAGTTATGACCTCAACTGAAAATCCATATCTTTGAGCAATATTCCATAAATTATCACCTGCTTTAACTGTATAAACAATCGGCTCTGGTTCTGTATTTTCAAGCTGATTGATATTATTATTCATGTTATTATCCTTTTTATCAATAACTGGCTGGGTAATAGTATTTTTTTCAACAACAGCATTTTTGTGCGAAGGTATTTTTATGTCCTGTCCTATAGAAATCAATTCTGAATTAGTAATGCTATTGGTGGCAAGAATTAGATCTACGGAAAGGTTATATTTTTGGGCAATTGACCATAAATTCTCTCCCTTCTTTACAATATGAATAATATAATCTGTCATCTCTGTAGACGGTAAATTATTCTGGGGGATTTTAACAATTTGACCAGGGAACAAAATATCTTTTTCTTTCATATTGTTATAAGGTAGGATTAAATCTAATGGAACATTATACTTTTGGGAAATACTCCACAAGCTATCCCCCTTGGTTACTTTATAACTAATAAATTCATCGTTATTAGCCAGAGAGTGAAAAGGGATAGAAAAGATAAATAATAAAAGTAAAGCTAGCAAAACAACGGAATTGTTCTTATCTTTATTGTATTTTCGAATTAAATTCATCTCCTGACCTCCTTTGGTTAGAGAGTCAAAATAATTTAGACCTACAGATTTCTAAATCATTTCTTTTTTGTAACTTAATTTATATAAAGATAAATACATAAATATAAGAAGAATTTTCTTTATTTTTACCGGTAATTTTTAGTTTTTTAATATTGGAGAATGCTTATTTTTTAAGAAGCTTTTATTTTTAAATCAACTTCATTATTTATTTTTCTTGTTTTTCTTTTCTAAAAAATCATCAATAATCTCTTTTTTGAAACGCCAAACCCTTCCAATTTTAACTGCTGGAATTTTTTCGGTTCTTGCCCATTGGTAGACAGTAAGAGGTTTTACTTGTAAGTATTTCGCTACTTGTTTCGCGGTCAAATATTCTTCCATACCCTAAGCCCCCTCGTTTTATACATATTTCTCTATCTATATTATTATTTTTTAATAACATTGTCAATTTTTATTTATTTTTTTTATATATTTTTTAATTTAAAAGTAATTTTTATAT
>Ga0209610_1000470_pt1 | contig 21202 bp, 26 predicted proteins | sample LakKivw275mmetaG_FD_184137 | JGI IMG/M metagenome (GOLD analysis project Ga0209610, IMG submission 184137) | Anoxic lake water microbial communities from Lake Kivu, Rwanda to study Microbial Dark Matter (Phase II) - Lake Kivu water 275m metaG... | ecosystem: Environmental > Aquatic > Freshwater...
ATTATATTATCCAATTAATAATATCAAATCTCAACAACCAACTCATACTTATCCAGCGACTTCAGTTTCAGTTTTTCCCGGATTTCGGAATCAGTCAAACCCTCTTGCCTTAATTTTTTTATTTCATCAATCGTCGTCTGGATTTTGTGCATGTTTTGGTATATCGTATCACCCGCACTCCGGTACTCCGCGGATTTTTCCTTCAGTTCCTCAAGGGTTTTTCTCTGGATTTCGAGCTGTTTTTCCAACCTCTCGATAGCCTTTGATTTTGATGTTTCCGCAGTTTCATCGACTCTTGCAATTTCAACATTTGAGAAGTACTCATCGACAGCTTCATTAAAGGAATCGAATTTTTTTGATTCAGAATTTTTGTAGAATTGTAATTCAAACGGGATGACGTCTACCTGTCTTTTATTCTCGAAAATTATTTGCGGTATTGATTCACTTTTTATTTTTTTAATTAAATTAAAAAAAGAGTTCTGTACCGCCGCAAGTTCTTTTTCCGTTAGTTCGTTCGCATTTTTTTCTTTCTCAATTTTTGCATCCAAGCACAATTCTTCCGCATACAGACCGCCGAGCGAGAAATCCATTGCAAGGGTCTTTACGATACTTTTTCCGGAATTTTTTATTATTTTTAAGAAATCCTTATCACCGATTGTCAAGGGGTTCAACACTGCAGGTGGATATTCGTACGCCATCCCAGGTCTTAAAGTGCGGTCTCTCCATTTTTGGCTCTTCAGTATCCAAATAATTTTTTCATTTCTCAACAAAATAAGATTTCCCTTGCTGAAAAGTTCAATGATTAATGTGTAATCTCCTTTTCCTGAAATTTCAATTTCAATAACTCTATCAAAATCGTGTTGAATAATCTTTCTGATAAAACATCCTCGTAGGTGCTTCCTCAACTGCATCACAAGATTCGTGGCTTCTCTTGGTATCGAGCGTTTGTAATTCGTGATGCACGCGAAATTCGGGGCTGCCGCAAGTTCAATCTTCTCTTTTTTATACAAACCAAATACAAATTCCTCATCCGAAACCTGGTGGATGTTCTCTATCCTTGAGTTCTTGAGTTTTTTGTCAAGCTCTTCCGCAAGGACGCAAACGTCTACACTGGTCAATGCGGCTTTCATTTATTCAGTCTTTCATCAGCGTTAGAAGAATGGCCTTCTGCGCGTGCAACCGGTTTTCTGCTTGGTCCCAGACAGCACTGTTCGGGCTGTCAATCACGTCATCAGTTATCTCCTGACCGCGGTGCGCAGGCAAGCAGTGCATGACCATGCAGTTGCGCTTTGCTTTCTTTACAAGTGGCTTGTTGAGCTGGTATTTTGCGAACGCCTTCATGCGCTTTTTTTCTTCCTTTTCGTTGCCCATGCTCACCCACACATCCGTGTAGATTATGTCTGCGCCGGCGACGGCTTCTTCCGGATTTTCCGTGAGCACGATCTGGCTCTTGTACTTCTTTGCGAACTTTTCGGCCTCTGCGATGATTTCCGGTTTTGGAGCGTATCCTTTTGGGGTTGCAACCGTGATGTTCAGGCCGACCATCGCAGAGCCCAACATGAGCGAGTTGCAAACGTTATTGCCGTCTCCGATGTAGGCAAGTTTCAAGCCTTCGAACTTTCTTTTTTCCTCGTATATCGTGAACAGGTCGGAGATTATCTGGCATGGGTGCTCCAAATCCGAAAGGCCATTGATTATTGGTATTGTGGAGGTGCTCGCCAGCTCCTTCAGGGTTTCGTGGGAATAAACGCGGGCCATCACGGCATCCACATAGCGGCTCAACACTTTGGCGCTGTCTGCAATGGTCTCGCCGCGGCCGAGTTGCATCTCGGATGCATTCAGCACAATAGCGTTACCCCCGAGTTCAAGCATCGCGACCTCAAATGAAATGCGCGTTCGAGTTGACGGTTTTTCGAATATCAGCGCCAGCGTCTTGCCTTCAAGCTCGGAAGCGTATTTCTCCGGATCGGTCTTCACCTTCTCGGTTTTTGCCACGAGTTTCTTAAGTTGCTCTGGCTTCAGGTCGAGTATCGAAAGCAGATTCATATATCTTTCTTTGTTTATATATACTTATAAACATGTCTGTACGAGAAATAGCCAAAAAAATCCGCTCCATGAGGATTCGGGGCGCCTTGGACATCGCGATAGCGGCGGCGGGTGCGCTTGCCCTGGAAGTGAATTCGTCAAAGGGGAGCACGGCCGAAATACTGAAAAAATTCAAGAAATCCGGCAGGGTTCTGAAGAATGCGAGACCGACAGCGGTTTCCCTGCCGAATGCGGTTGATTACTGCCTCTATCTGGCGGAAAAAAACCGGCATCTGGAAGCACGGAAGTTCAGGAAAAAAACCCACGATGGGATACGGAAATTCGTGCGTGAGCAGGAACGCGCGCTGGAAAAAATCGCGGAAATCGGTTCGAGAATCATAGAAAAGAACGATGTCATACTGACACACTGCAACAGCGACACGGTCACAGCGATACTGAAAAGGGCGTGGGACGATGGCAAGAAAATAAGGGTGATTGTAACAGAAACGAGGCCGAGGTATCAGGGTTATCTCACGGCCAAGCAGCTTTCAAGGCACGGAATTTCGGTTACGATTGTTGTCGATTCTGCCGCGTATCTGGCGATGAAGGAGTTTGGCGTGAGCAAGGTTCTTGTCGGTGCGGACACGGTTTACGTGAGCGGCGAAGTCATAAACAAAATCGGAACTTCGCAAATCGCGCTTGCTGCGCATTCCCTCGGAATAAAGTTCATTGTGGCAACTGAGTGCATAAAGTTTTCGCCTCGGAGCATCTTCGGGGAAACCGTGGAGATTGAATACCGCGAGCCATCGGAGTTCGGCTTAAGACTCAGGGGGGTGAAGATACTCAATCCGGCGTTTGACATCACCGAGCCCGCATACGTTGACCTGATAATAACCGAGGAGGGCGCGATACCGCCGCAGGCCGCCTATCAGGTGCTGAAGGAGAAATTCGGATGGGAGCTGTGAAATGGATGCGGAAACGGAAAAAAAATTAATAAAAGCAATCCAGGAAAAGGACGCGTTCGGAATGCGCGAACTTTCAAGAATTTTCAGCGACGATGCCGTTATAGGTCAGGACAGGGACGTCATAAAACTGGCGATAATCACTTACGCATTTAACAAGATTTTCTCGAAGGTTCATCTTCGGAAGGAGTCCGACAGGCTGGTCTCCGAAGCGCTGGACCTTGCTGAGCGTGGCGATTTCGACGGCATCCTCAAGGCAATAAAGAACTTCGACGACAAGTATGGATACTTCCACGGAACACTGATCGGGAAGTCGAGAACGAAAATCGGTTCAAGGCTGTACTCTGCCGGTTTGTCACTCTCAAAATCCGCAGAACTTTCCGGTGCAAGTCTTTCTGACATTCTGGAGTACAGCGGCGAAACAAAGGCCAGCGAGATTGCGTCTGCAAGAACGGTTGCGGACCGGCTGGAGAATGCGAGAAGGGTTTTGAAATGACGATAAACAGCGAAGCATTCTTTCTTTCTTGGTAAGAGCGCAGAAATCTTCAATTTCTGGCTCCCAAAAGTGCTTCGCACTTTTGCGGAAAGAAAAGGTTTAAAGCATTTAAATACCCATATGTCATATAATACTCGTTAAGTGATGGACATGTATCCTATTGGACCTTCGGCTTATGACAGAGCGATTACGGTTTTCAGCCCCGACGGGCGCTTGTTTCAGGTTGAGTACGCACGCGAGGCTGTCAAGCGTGGAACGACTGCGATAGGCGTTGTTTATGCAGACGGCGTTCTTCTTGCCGTGGACAAAAACATAACCACCAACCTTATAATCCCTGCATCCATCGAGAAGATATTCCGCATTGATGAGCACATCGGAGTTGCAACTTCTGGCCTTGTTGCCGATGCCCGGCGTCTGGTCGAGGACGCAAGACTGATGGCGCAGAGGAACAGGGTGGCATACAACGAGCCGATAAGCGTTGTGGCTCTTACAAGAAGTCTTTGCGATATCAAGCAGGCATACACGCAGTACGGAGGCGCACGCCCGTTCGGAACCTCGCTCATCATAGCCGGAATAAACAAGGAGTCGCATTTATTCGAAACAGACCCGAGCGGAGCATTCACGGAATTCGGCGCGACCGCCATAGGCAGCGGCAAAAAAGACGTCGAGAAGTTTTTCGAGGAGAAGTACAAACAGGGCATTAGCAGGCAGGAAGCGATAGACCTCGCTGTGGTGGGCCTGAGCAAGGTTTCGGAGGGGAAACTGAAGAAGGAAAACATAGACATCATAACCATAGACCAGAAAAACAAATACCAGAAGGTTTCGCCCGAAGAAATAGGGTCCGTAATAAACCGGTTCGGAAAAGAAATTCAGACTCGCAAAGAAAAAAAATCTGAAAAACCTGAGGAATAGTTGATTTTGTGTGTTGATTTGCGTTGGGAGAAATTAAGGTGGTAAGTCTCGACAAGGCAGTAATAGCAAGACTAAAGACTCACGGCGAGAACTTCGAGATTCTGGTTGACCCGGAGCTCGCTCTGGATTACAAGAGGGGAAAGGACATAAAACTCAGCGAGATACTTGCAGTAGAAACCGTGTTCAAGGATTCGAGTGCGGCCGATAAGGCATCGGATGAGTCACTAAAAAAAATTTTCGGTTCTACGGACGTTAGCGTCGTTGCTGATAAGATCCTGAAGAAGGGCGAACTCCAGCTTACAACGGAACAGCGAAAGGCGATGCTTGAGGCGAAGAGAAAGCAGATTGTTGCGATAATAGCGCGGAACGCCATAAACCCGCAAACCGGAGCGCCGCATCCGCCGGCGAGGATAGAAAAGGCGATGGAGGAGGCGCGCGTGCACGTGGACTTGTCAAAAACCGCCGAGGAGCAGGTTGATGACGTTGTGAAGCAAATCCGTCCATTATTGCCGATAAGGTTCGCGACCGTGAAAATTGCGGTCAAGATACCGCAGGAATACGCCGGTAAAATCTACTCGCTGTTTCAGGAGTTCGGCGGCGCGAAGCAGGAGGAATGGGCTGGCAGCAACCTCATCTGCATGCTGGAAATGCCTGCCGGCCTTCAGGATACGTTTTACAACAAGATAAACAATTTTACCCACGGCAGTGCGGAAATCAAAATCATCGAGAAGAATGTTCAGGGTTAAAAACAACGAATTCGTGATTCCGGGACAGCTTGTCGGCACAGACATAAGGCATGACTCGAACTGCTTCAGGGAGGGTGGCAACGTCTACTCGTCCGTGCAGGGGCTCGCGAGGATTGAAGATAACACGCTGAAGATAATACCGTCGAGTGGCGGCTACACGCCGAAGGAGGGTGATGTCGTTATCGGCGTCGTGAAGGATGTCCTGCACGGAAAATGGCTCGTTGATATCGATGCGTCATATCCTGCAACCATGGACGGCGAAGAAGTGACAAGAAATCCGCAGAGGGTGGATCTGAGGGACTATTTCAGGGTTGGAGATATTTTAAGCGCGAAGATTTTTTCGGTTGACGAAATCCATGCGTCAAAACTCGGACGGCCGTCGAAGCTCGAGGGTGGTTACATCATCAACATCAACCCGAAGCGCGTTCCGCGCGTGATAGGAAAAAACAAATCCATGGTAAACATGCTTCGCGAAAAAACCAATTCACGGATTGTCGTGGGGCAAAACGGGAGGGTTTGGATTAATAGTGCCAATACGGCGTTCGTTGTAAGCGTGGTGAGAAAGATAGAGCGCGAGGCACAAACCTCCGGATTGACGGACAGAATCGAAAAATTGCTGAATAATGCTTGAGTGATGAAAATGAAAAACCCAGAAATTGAACTGATAAAAAACGGAAAAAGACTTGATGGAAGGAACCTCGACGAGTTGCGCGAAATAAAGATGGAGGTCGGCGTGCTGAAGAAGGCGGCCGGCTCCGCGTACGTTGAGTGGGGCAAGAATAAGGTGCTTGCCGCGGTTTACGGTCCGAGGTCGCTGTACCCCGCATTTTTGAAAGACCCGACAAAAGCGATGTTAAGGTGCATTTACAACCTCGCGCCATTCTCTGTTGACGACAGGAAAAAACCTGGCCCAGACCGGCGCTCGGTTGAAATATCCAAAGTGAGCACCGAAGCGCTGGAATCCGTGGTCATGACGGAGCGTTATCCGAATTCCGTCATTGATGTTTACACAGAGATACTGCAGGCGGATGCGGGAACGAGATGCACGGCTCTGACGGCTGCGTCGCTTGCTCTTGCGAACGCCGGAATCCCGATGAAGGACCTCGTTGCGGCGTGCTCGGCCGGAAAGGTCTCAGGCGAAGTTGTTCTTGACCCGATGAAGGAGGAGGACAACTACGGCGATGCGGACTTGCCTCTTGCAATAATCCCGCGAAGAAACGAAGTCGTGCTGCTGCAACTCGATGGCCGCCTTACGCGCGAGGAGTTTGACCGCGCATACCAGCTCGCATTCGACGGCGCGTTGAAGGTTTACGAAATGCAGAAAAAAACACTGCAGGACGCCATGAAAAAATCCGCGGTGGTTGGTGATTGAAATGGAAATCGAAACCTACCTGAAGAGGGACCATATCAGGAACATCGTTGCAGCCGGAAAGCGCGTGGATAACAGGGCCTTTGACGAGCAGCGCCCCCTAGAAATAACCAAGGGGTTTGTGGCCGACAAGGCAGACGGCTCAGCACTGGTGAGACTTGGCAACACGCTGGTTCTTGCAGGCGTGAGCATGGACATCGGCGAGCCGTATGCGGATTCGCCAACCGAAGGTGTCCTGACAACGTCAGCGGAATTCAGGCCCATGGCTTCGCCAACTTTCGAAACAGGACCGCCGGACGAAAATTCAATAGAGCTTGCGAGGGTGGTTGACCGCGGAATCCGCGAGTCGAAATCAATCGCAACCGAAAAACTTTTCATAGAGGAGGACCTGGTCTGGGTCGTATTCGTGGACATCCACATACTCGACCACGACGGCAACCTCATAGACGCTGCCGGGATTGCGTCCATAGCCGCGTTGCTCGATGCGAGACTTCCAAAGCTTGAGGACGGAAAAATCATACGCGGCGAGTGGGAGGGCAAGCTTCCGATGACATGTGTTCCAGTACCGTGCACCTTTGCGAAAATTTCGGACAAGGTCATGCTCGACCCGTGTTTGGATGAGGAGTACGCAATGGATGCCCGCCTTACAGTTACGACCACGGACACGATAAACGCGATGCAGAAGGGTGGTCGTGGCTCCTTCACCACCGAGGAGATAAAGTACGCAGTGGATACGGCCTTCAAAAAATCAAAAGAAATACGGAAGCTGCTGGGTTAGGTATTTTTTAAGGGCACTTCCATAATTAAAGACATCAAAATGTACAGCCACACACGAAAGGTCGGAAGCGTCGGAAGATACGGTGCGCGAATAGGCAGAAAAACCCGGGAGGAGATGCGGAAGGTCGAGGACCTGAAAAAAACCGGAAACTGCCCGAGATGCGGAAAAACGAAGCTGGCAAGGAAATCTTCAGGCATCTGGATGTGCAGGTCGTGCTCTTTGGTATTCACGGGCGGCGCATATATAGCGGTTGCTGAAAAACCCGCCGTGGAGGTAGAAGAATGACCTATGTCTGCATGGAATGCGGAGCCGAAGTGGACTACGACGAACTCGTCAAGAACAAGCTCAAGTGCACGAAATGCACGGAAAAGCGTTCGAACATATGGTTCAAAAAACGCCCGAAGGAGATAACGAAAACCCTGCCAGCGAGATGAACGAGCTTGAGATAAAAATAGAGATGCCTCAGGAGATGGCTGGGGTTTGCTGCGATGCTATAAGCATTGAAACCGCAAACGAACCGGCGCAGCACTCCAAGGTCGAACTAAAAAAAACCTCTGGCGGATTGACGATAAAAATAAGGTCCGAGGACCTAAGCAGCATGAGGGCTGCTGCGAATACCTATCTTAGATGGGTTGGGTTGTGTTGTGAGTTGATGAAAAATGGAACAAATACCAAAACAGGTGCAGGAATAAGTGCAGGAAACTAAGGTCGTTGGGAACCTGTGGTTCTCGACGCGTCAGGAATCGAAGATTCCTAACGTCCCGCCCTTATCAACCCTACCCTTCCATTAACTAAACACAATTACATGCGATTAAAATGGAACTACCAAAACAAGTCCAAGATAAACTTGCGCAATTCCAGGGTCTGCAGAACCAGTTGCAGTTCATGGCGCTGCAGAAGCAGCAGCTGATGCTGCAGGCGACAGACATTGACGGCGCACTTACGGAACTCGAGAAGGTAACGAACGAGAAGCTTTACAAGACCGCAGGTCCGCTCATGATAGAGGCGAATAAGAAGGACATAAGTGCAGAACTGAAGGAGAAAAAAGAAACATCCGAGGCAAGAATAGCCTTGCTCGAAAAACAGGAAAAAAAGCTTGCGGAAAAACTCGAAGAACTTGGCAAGGAACTTCAGGCCATGCTCAAAGGTCCTAGCGTACCGAAGGCAGGTTGATTTATTAAAAACTGACAACTAAAGTCGTCAGTTTTTAATTGCCGGAATCCGCCAGATCCGGATGCGTATCATTAAACTGACCCTAAAAGGGTCGGATTCCATGCATTCAAATGCAAGACACGGTCGTAGTCCGTTATGGTGAGCTTTTTCTGAAGAGCGATTATGTGAGAAGGAAATTCGAGGAAAAACTGCTGGAGAACATTTCCGCAACGCTGAAAGACAAAAAATTTAATTTTAAAATTATAAAAAAAAGGTTAAGGTGTGTCATCAAAACTGATAAGCCACATGAGGTTGCGGAAGCGGTAGCAAAGGTTTTTGGTGTGGTTTCAACAAGTCCTGCAGTTTTTGTTTCCTCCAATCTTGATGAAATTTCAGAAGTGTCTGTAAAAATCGCTGAGAGAACAATAAAGAAAAATAATACATTCGCGGTTCAGGCGAAAAGAACAGGAAAGCACGAATTCAGCAGCAAGGACGTCGAGGTTCTGGTCGGAAAAAAAATCCAGGAAAAAACAGGCGCGAAAGTAAATCTGGACAATCCGGAAAAAATTATTTTTATCGAAATACATGATGAAGAGACATTCATTTTTACGGAAAAAATCAGGGGTGTTGGTGGATTGCCGTACGGAACGCAGGGGAAACTCGTTGCGCTGGTTTCGGATTTAAATTCAGGGGTTGCAGCGTTCATGCTGATGCGCAGGGGGTGTGAGATTGTTGGATTGCATTTTGGTGAGGAAAGCGAGGTTAGAGACATTCTGAAAAAACTTGAGGAGTACTCTCCAAAAAAATTAAAATTAATTATCAATAATAAAAAAATTCCGAAAGAAAAAATGTACCAAATCGCGGAGGAAATCGCTAAGCGGGAAAATGCGTTCGGGGTGGTTTCCGGAGAGTTGCTGGATGATCTAAGCCCCGTAAACCTGAAGATTCCGATTTACAGGCCGCTTGTCGGCTTAAACGGGGACAAGATTTCAAAAACCGCAAAGGAAATACGACTTATAGCAAAACACATTAATCTATGAACTTTTTACGTGTGTTTTGCTAGCTAGCAAATTGCAATTACAGTTCAAATATTTCTGCAATTTGCTATTATTTAATAAAAAACACATTACTAACCAATGCCGGACGTAATCGACTCCTACGGTAACGTCAAGATTGTCAGGACGAAGGAAAACCCCCTGCCGATGTACATAGTCTCCTTACCGAAGTTTTCTCCGGAGGAGCAGAAAATCATAGACGACCCGAAGGAGCTGATAAAGGATTACGACAAGATTCTGAAGAGTATCGAAAATCTGAAAACTCCGGAAGAAAAGGAACACTTTCTCAGGGATCACCTGAAAAAAGAGCTTGAAAAAAGGGGCGTTTCCTCCAAGAACATGGACGAGCTCATCCTTGCGTTGATGGATAAGGTTTTTCTGGGTTATGCGGAGCTCGGAATCTTCATGCGTGACGACAACCTCGAGGAGGTCATGGTCAACGGTATCGAGACTCCAGTTTATGTGGTCCACAGAAAACACGGGACGTGCATAGCGAACATGGAGTTCAAAACCCACGAACCGTTGAACAGGATTGTCGAGTGGCTGTCGCGCTACGCGAACCGCGAGATAAGCTGGGAAAAACCGCTTCTGGACACGCACATGCCCGACGGAAGCAGGGCGAATGTCGCGATTGCACCAGCGGCGCCGTATGGACCGACAATCACGATACGAAAGTTCAAGCGCATGCCGTACAACATCATTGACCTCATAAGGCTGAACAGCGTAAGTCCGGACCTTGCCGCCTTCCTCTGGGTCTGCGTTGAGGGTTTGGGTGTTCGGCCAGCGGACATGATACTCGCGGGCGGGGCAGGAAGCGGAAAAACCACACTGTTGAATGCGCTTGCGATGTTCATCCCGAGCGCAGAGCGCGTGATAACCGTTGAGGACACACTTGAACTGAACTTTGATTTTCTTGAGGACTGGGTTCCGTTGCAGGCTGCTCCTACCGTAATCGAAAAGGCACCATCCTTGGATATGCACACGCTCCTTAAGAACTCGCTGAGAATGCGTCCGGACAGGGTTATCGTTGGTGAAGTCCGAGGCAGCGAGGCGGAAACGCTCCTTGTCGCGATGGATATCGGATTGCGCGGCTCGATGGGAACATTACATGCAAACAACGCACGGGAGACGACCATCCGGTTAACCAACGACCCGATGAACGTTCCTCTTAGAATGATTCCCCTGATCGACCTCATTGTGGTGATGAGCCGCATTTATGACAGGAAGCGAGGAATAATCCGCAGGGTTACCCAGGTTGCGGAGATATCCGGAATGGAGGGCGATGTGATACAGATGGGCGACATATACACGTGGGACATAAATACGGATGTCATAAAACGTACGGAATACCCGATACTTCTTGAGGAGCGCATATCAAAGGACTGTGGCATCAGCAAAAGGGAACTAAAGCAGGAGTTAACAATACGAGAGAAGCTACTTCGTTACATGGTGTCCAAGAACATAAGCGCAAACGAGGATATCGTGAAGATATTCCAGAAGTACCATCAGGATCCAAAATCCGTTATAGAGGAGATAAAGAATAAATAGGTAATATATAACACAAATGGAAATAATCGACGAAAAGGGTAAGGTTTTCGGAAAGATAAATCTGATAGACCTATTGATAGTAGTCGTGGTTCTTGCTGTTGTTGGTGTTGCTCTCAAATTCCTACTTGCAAACGAGGAGTGGATTACCGTTGAGCTGAAATTGTCAAACCAACCCTTGTGGATAATGGACGCGCTCCATGTTGGCGATTTCGATGGAAAACCGGGCGACGTGAATGCGGAAGTAACCGATATAGAGGTTATAGCGAGTAGCACTGGTACTCCTGCTGTGGCAACATTGGTGAGTAGCATAACAACGGGAAAGATTTCTTTGGGTTCTAGTAAGGAGCTGACAAAGGACATAATCCTGACAGCAAAAATGAGAGTAACCACAAAGACGGAGAATAATCACACATACTATTCCTTCAAGGGCGATGAACTGAAACTGGGCTCCGCGGTAGAACTTAAATTGGGCAATGCCGATATTAGCGGGGTTGTTACAAGGATTGGGGACATCAACAAAACATACCTAGATGTGACACTTGCCATGCAGGACCAACCTTCATGGCTTCCAACTGCTGTAAAGATAGGTGATGTCGAGAGAACGAGCAGCGGCAGGATAAATGCACGTATACTGGGGGTTAATGTATTCCCGGGTTCGGAAGCAGCAACAAAAACAGTGTTCCTAAACGCGCAGATTGCAGTTTATATAAACGAAAATGGCGTTCCTGTCTTTAAGGCCAATGAGCTTAAACTCGGCTCTGAAGTAAACATCGAGCTTTCCGACATAAGTATCACTGGTGTCATAACAGATTTCTCCCAGCCCGCACTGGTGGGGATGCCCCAGAAAAATCTGGTCAAGAAAATCGTCGAGATTAAACTTGGACTTTTACCGTTGTGGGTCGTAAGCTCCCTGAAAAGGGGTGATGTTGAGAAGGACTACAAAGGAGATGTGATTGCCAAGGTAACTGACATTGACCTCATTTATGCACCAGAGATTGTGGCAAGTGCATTAAGAGTCGTTACGGGTGTCGGAACGAGCAGCAAGGACATAAGTGTTTTAAATGCGCGGGATGTGACTCTGAGGGTCGAAATAACCACTGAACAGAATGGTGATACGGTGGTGTTCAAAGGCAACGAGGTCAAAATCAACGCCCAATTATACCTGAACATCAACGGCATGGACCTGCCGGGAATAGTGACCCTGATCAAGGACCCGAATGAAAGCTCAAAGATAATGGTTGAACGTCTGGTTACCGTTTTGCTCCCAAACCAGCCGATATGGATAGCAAGTGCCCTGCACGAGGACGATGCGGAAAAGGATTATCAGGGACACGTTACCGCAAGGATTATCGGCATTGAAAAAGCGCCAACGACGGGCATAGGAAACGACATACTGCTGACACTAAAGATAAATGCCGAGCAGCGTGGAGAATACATGTTGTACCGGGGCCAGGAGATTAGGATAAACTCCCCGCTAGACCTTAGGATAAACAACATTGATCTGAAAGGAAATGTCACGAGCATAGAATACGCACCCGATAAAATCCCGGACAAAAACTGGGTCGAGAAGAACATAATACTGCGGATGGATAACCAGCCGAAATGGTTGGTTGAGGCAATACATGTCGGCGATACGGAGATGGGTTACCGTGGCGATGTTATAGCGAGTGTGACAAGCGTGAGTACCCTAAGTTACACCGACGATCTAAGGAACGTGGATATACTCGTCGGCCTTAAAATAAGGGCGGAGCAGAAGGGCGATTACATAACATTCAAGAACAGCAAGCTCAAGGTGAACGAGCCGTTGACGGTAGAACTTAAAACAATCGACCTCAAAGGGAAGGTAGCTGAGATTAATTAGTCCGAAGATGCAACTAAAGCGGATTTGTTCCGAAAGTTTCATATCGAGGTTGGTTTTCAGGTCAACAAAAAAAACAAAACGCCTCCTCGGCAGCAGCAGGGTAGCAAGTGCCGCAAGTTCCGTTGATCAGATTTCACCAGATAAAAACATTTCAGGCGGGTCAAGGGTTTTCTCCGTCGGATTTACATCGGTCACAAAAGTTGTGCTTAGTGCTTTCGGTTTTTTCGGCTACAGCGACATAAAGTCACTTATGGATTCCCTCGAGCAGGAGTTTCTTTCACACCCGATAAAGGTCACGAGCCTGTTCCTATTCTCCGCGGCAGTAACCAATACACTGATACTCGTGGCAAAGGGCAGTCCAAGCGAGGCGGGTCTTGTTGTGCGGTTATTTTTAATCGCCATTTCTTTTATAGGTTTGCATGTTAAAACGCCCCTCAAGGAACTTGCAGAAAGGAGCGCCATCCTGCGGGAGTTTTCGGATTTATCCAGAAAATGAATCAGTAAACCCTCTTCGGGTCGAAGACTTTTTTGCCGGTGACTTTCAAGTTTCCTTTCTCGAGCTTCCTGAAGAAGCAGCTTCTGTAGCCCTCATGGCACGCCCCGCCCTTTTGCTCGACCTTCAGCAGCAGCGCGTCGCCGTCGCAGTCCACGTAAATCTCCTTCACAAGCTGCACGTGTCCTGAGGATTCGCCCTTCAACCAGGATTTTTTCCTGCTGGTCGAATAGTAATGCGCCTTCCCCGTTTTTAGTGTATTCTCAAAACTGGCTTTGTCCGTGTACGCGACCATCAACACTTCGTTGGTTTTGAAGTCCTGTGCTATGACCAAGACCAGATCATTTATACCGTCAACGGTTCTCTTCTTCAGATTTTTCCACTCGATTGTCATTTTCCTTATTAAATATAAATACTGTAATAAATAGAAACAAGATGGTTGACTACAAGGAAGACGAGGCCGAGGTGGAAGGCAGTGGGGGCGAGATATTCCGGGTAAGAACGCCGCGGAGGGGTCAGCTTTTGGGCGAGGTCGAGCAACTCCTCGGCGACAGGAGGATGAGCGTCAAGTGCACAGACGGAAACACGAGGCTGTGCAGGATACCTGGAAAAATCCGCAGGCGAATATGGATCAAGGAGGGGAACATCGTTCTTATAGAGCCGTGGAGCGTCCAGAGCAACGAGCGCGGCGACATTCTTTGGCGATATACACCGCAGCAGGCAAACTGGCTTGAGAGAAAGGGTTTCCTGAAGGGAATCCGTGAGTTTTAGTTTTTCACTATTTCTGCAGCATCCTTAAGCATGAGGTAAATTGCGGCGTATTCTGGTAGTTCGCCAGCACCTTTCCCGAACGGCCCGAATTTTTCACCGTTCAAATCGAATTCCGGAATTTCTTTTGTAATTTTAATCTTCATTTTTTCATCACCAAAAATAACCGCGTCAACCAGCGGGTCGAATTTTTCCAAGTTCTCAACGGTCCTTGCCCTGAGCCCGGTTCCGCCATGGAGGGTGTCGGGCAATCTTATAAGGCGCGACGTGTCTATGGTAACACTCCTGTCAGTATCCTTCGGAACTACGCCCTTGACTGCGTTTTCCTCGATTATTCTTTGAAGTATCGGGGATTTCACATCGTCTATTACGGACAGCTTCACGTTCGGGTCGGCACTGCTTTTTCTGGTGTATATCCTCATACCTACAATCTCTCCTGGAATGAGGTCGTATCTACCGTCATCCAGCCCGTTCAGTATCTCCCCCCTCTTCTTTAAAATCACCTCGACTCGTTTGTTCCCAATTCCCTTTATGCGTTTCAGATCCTTTTCGTTTGCATTCTTGATGAAGTCATGCAAGCTCTGATGAATCCTGCCTGCCCAGCCAGCATCGCCTTTCTTCGGACCAAGAACCTCGTTTTTGTCAATGTCAATCCTCAGAAAATTTGTCAGGTCAATTTTTCCAGCGACGTAATCCACTATCTGTCCGCGCTCCTCGCCGTCCAACTTCAATACACTATCGTTCGAGATGTGCAGGTGATAACCTTTTCCGCCAGAAAAGTTTATAGAAATATCCTTTTCCAAAAAACCAAAGTCGTCCGTTAGAAACTTTATCAGTTTTCTTACCTGCCCCTTCACATCGTCGAGAATTTTTTTGTTGAGAAAACTCATCTCCGCATCTAAATCGAAAACTAAATCAGCGCCCAGCCAGTTCTTCTCACTCATCTGGTTTTCCGGAAATTCGTAGTACGCTGTCGAATACGAGATGTAAAACGGCACGTCCCTCTTAAGAAAGTTCTGCAGTTCCTGCCCGGTTTTGAATGACATGTGCCTGCTCGCAATCTTCTTCTCCAGGTTTCCGATACCAAACTCCCGCTGTTCGATTTTTTTCGGCGCTTTTACGGCGTTATTCCAGTAATGCTCTTGGAACTTCCTGCGCAGGAAAATTTTTGTCTGGACGTTCATTGTTATTAAAGTAGTGTTATAGGTTAAATGGATAATAAAGTATTGGCATAATGGAAATTGATTATCAAAAGCTTGGTTTGAAGTGCGGAATCGAGATTCATCAGCAGCTGGACACGCACAAGTTATTCTGCGAATGTCCATCGTTGATAAGGGACGACGAGCCAGACATTATGGCAATAAGAAAGATGCGTGCGGTTGCTGGCGAGCTGGGGGCGGTTGACCCAGCGGCGCTTCATGAATTTCTGAGAAACCGTGAGTTCGTGTATCAGGCGTATTCGGACACGAACTGTCTGGTGGAGCTGGATGAAGAGCCGCCCCACCCCTTGAACCCGGAAGCACTCGAAATCGCTCTGGCAGTTTCCATACTTCTAAATGCAAAACCTGTTGATGAGTTGCAGGTTATGCGGAAAACAGTTATCGACGGTTCGAATACTTCGGGCTTCCAGAGAACCGTTCTTGTGGCGATGGACGGTTATATCGAAACAAGCCTTGGCAAAATCGGAGTTCCGACGATCTGCCTTGAGGAGGATGCTGCCAGGAAAATTTCAGAGGAAAAAGTGACGATAACCTACCGTCTTGACAGATTGGGTATCCCGCTGGTCGAGATTGCCACGACACCGGACATAAAAACACCTGAACACGCACGCGAAGTGGCTGAAAAAATCGGCACCATCCTGCGTGCGTGCAGGGTCAAGCGCGGGCTGGGAACAATACGGCAGGATTTGAACATATCGGTGAGCGGTGGTGAGCGGATAGAGGTCAAAGGCGTTCAGGAATTGAACCAGATTGCGAACATTGTGGAAAACGAAGTTAAAAGGCAACTCATGCTCATTGAAGTAAAAAATGAACTCACGAAAAAAAATGTAAAAAAATCCGACATCGGAATTACCAGAGACGTTTCAGAAATCCTCAAAAAAACAGAATCAAAGGTAATGAAAAAGGAACTCGACGGAGGCGGCGTTGTTCTTGCGCTTGTTCTTCCCGGATTTTCAGGATTGCTGAAAAACAAACTCGGACCGGAACTCGCGCAGTATGCGAATGCATACTCCGGAATCGGAGGGTTGTTCCATTCTGACGAGCTGCCTGCATATGGAATAACCCGGGACGAGGTTGACAGAATAAAATTATCATTAAAAATCAAAAACGACGATGCGTTCGTGCTCGTTGCAGGAGATAAAAAAACAGCAGAGAAGGCGATTAAGGCGGTGATTGACCGCGCGAAAATCGCCTTTGACGGCGTTCCGAAGGAAACGCGCGCCGCATTCGAGGACATGACAAAATTCATGAGGCCGCTTCCCGGTTCCGAGAGGATGTATCCGGAAACCGACGAGCCGCTGATTGAAATAACCAACAATCTCATAGGGAACGTGAGTGAATCGCTTCCGGAGTTGATTTCCGACAGGGCAGGGAGGTACGAAAAACTCGGGCTGAGCAGGGAACTTGCGGGTCAGATTTCAAAATCAAGAGAGGCAGGGCTGTTCGATACGTTCCTTAAAAAATTCAAGAACGTGAAGCCATCGATAATCGCAACCATCCTCATCTCCTCACCGAAGGAGGCAAGGAAGAGGTACGGTGTGGATGTGAGTTGCCTGAATGCGAACCACTTCGAGCAGATTCTCTCCCTACTGAACGATAAAAAGATCTCAAAGGAGCGTGTTCCCGAACTGATGGCAGAGATTGCAAGAAATCCGGATGCTGTTGTAGGGGGGATAATAAAGGAGAAGAATTTTGAACTGCTGTCAGAAACGGAAATCGAAAAAATTGTCGAGCGTGCAATAAGGGAAAATTCGGACCTTGTCAAAAAACTCGGGAAAAAATCGGCAGGACAACTCATCGGAAAGGTGATGGCAGAACTCAGGGGAAGGGCGGATGCGGAAACCGTGAGCCGGATATTGACAGAAAAACTGTAATTTAAGCCAGGTGTTGTATTTTTATTAGCTCGTTCCATTAACTTAAATCACTTTTTAAAATGGCATTCAAGGTTGTGATATCAGACCCGAAGACAGGAAAATCGTACCAGCGCGAGATAAAGGACGAAGGGGCAAAAAAATTGAGGAAGATGATGCTTGGTGACGAACTTGACGGTTCGGTTCTGGGTCTAACAGGCTACAAACTAAAGGTAACGGGCGGCAGCGACAAATGCGGGTTCCCGATGAAAAAAGGCATTAAAGACATAACACGGCCGAAGGTTCTGATGGTTGGCGGCGTTGGATATCGACCATCACGGGACGTGAAGAGAAGAAAGCGCGTACGGGGCGAGCGCGTTTTTGACGACATCGTACAGATAAACGCGAAGGTCACCGAGTGGGGCAGCAAGAGCATAGAGGAAACCCTGGGCATTCCGAAGGAGGAAGCAAAGGAGAAAGCCGCAGAAGCCCCGAAGCCGGAAGAAAAACCCAAGGAAGAAAAAAAGGAAAAATCCCAAAAAGAACAAAAAACTGAATAACATGGCGGTTCAATCTGAGGTAAACATAGGTCTGGTCGGCCACGTCGACCATGGTAAGACAACGCTCACCAAAAGCCTTTCCGGAGTATGGACCGACACGCATTCCGAAGAAATAAAGCGTGGAATCTCCATACGGCTGGGATATGCTGACTGTGAATTCTACAAGTGTCCCAAGTGCAGTGAACCGGAAAGTTACACAACGGAAAAAACCTGCAAACATTGCGGTTCGCAAACCAAATTCCTAAGGAAGGTTTCCTTTGTTGATTCTCCCGGTCACGAAACTCTGATGGCCACAATGTTGTCCGGTGCCGCTATCATGGACGGCGCTGTTCTGGTGATAGCCACGAACGAGGAATGCCCGCAACCCCAGACCGCGGAACATCTGATGGCGCTCGACATTCTCGGGATAGACAAAATCGTGATAGCCCAGAACAAGATAGACCTCGTCACGGAAGAAAAGGCCCGTGAAAACAAGGAGCAGATAAGAAATTTCATAAAGGATTCTGTGGCGAAGAACGCACCCATAATCCCGCTGGCCGCGCACTACAACGCAAACATTGATGCGTTGATATGCGCGCTGGAGGAGGTCATACGCACACCAGAACACGACCCAAAAAAAACACCTGTGATGAGCGTCGCACGCTCGTTTGATATAAACAAGCCCGGCTTGGACATAGACAAGATGCGGGGCGGAGTTATCGGCGGTTCGTTGAAACAGGGCAATTTAAAGATTGGGGATGAGATTGAAATGTGTCCTGGTGTAAAGATAAAAAACACATACCACTCCATAAAAACAAAGATAGTGAGTCTGAACGCTGGCGGTGTTCAGGTTAACGAAGTTTTACCCGGTGGTCTGGTGGGTATCGGAACAGAACTTGACCCTGCGCTTGCAAAATCCGACTCCATGGCCGGCAACCTTATCGGTTATCCCGGGACGCTGCCGAAGGTTTGGGACGAACTCAAGCTGGAAGTTCATCTGCTAAAACGGCTGCTCGGAACAAAGGAGGAGGTTGACATAAAACCGTTGCTCAAGGACGAGCCGTTAATGCTCAGCGTCGGATGTGCCGTTACCGTCGGAATTGTTACGGACCCGAGAAAAGGCGAGATGAGGCTGAAACTTCCCGTTTGCACGGAGCCCGGCAGCAAGGTCGCGATAAGTCGAAGATTCGGTGCGAGATGGAGACTGATAGGTTACGGGATCATAAAGTAACAAACTTTTAACAAAAGTTTGATCAAAACATGTGCTATCTCCGATAGCACTTAACAAACCATAAAATGAAGTTAATTGTCGTTCTTGATACGAACATGCTTCTGCTTCCGCACAAACAGAAAATTGACATCTTCTCGGAAATCGAGCGTTTGGTCCCCGAATCGCATGAAACCGTTACCTTCAGCAGTGTTGTTGATGAGCTTACTCGAATATCAAAAACACGTGGAGAGGACAGCATTGCGGCGAGGGTCGGTTTATTGTTACTGAAAGAAAAAAAATCAAAAATCATTGAAACAAGGCAATCTGTCCCTTCCAAAGTACAGTCAATACATCCAGCAGATAAGGGACAGATTGCATGTGTAAAAATCCGCCCCATTCATGGGGCGGTTTTTTACACCGGAAAAAACACGGACGACGCGATAAAGAAATTCGCACTTGAGAATAAACCTGCCGTGATTGTATGCACCAATGACCGACTCCTGAGAAATTCCCTGCGAAAGGAAGGGGTAAGAATCATCGGTGTGCGGGAAAAAAACCGGCTCGGATTTATATAATGCCCGTAACTTAACCTTCCCATGGGAGTGGCCTGTAGAACGATATTATAAGGTCTCCGGTATAATTTCCTTCTGTTGCATTTTTCGGAACATCTATGGTTACTTCCAGTTCCTTAGTTGTGCCCGGTTCCATAATAAAATTGTTTTCAGACACAGTCATCCAATCCACCAACTCTTTATCGCTTGCTTCAACTACGATCCTGTAGTGTTCCTTACTGTTCACTACTATCTTCCTGAAGCCCGAATTTCCGGGCGGGATAATCCCAAAGTGTAAGGCATCTGTATCAGCATTCAAACCCAAAGTTTTGGGCTTGACTGCCATGTCCATTGCCAGTCCTGATACCTTTTTTGGTATGGCGTAATAGGAAAACAAAAGTAACCATAAGATAACCACTGCCCAAAGTAAAATCACGAACTTCAGTGATCTCAAGTTTCTATCCCCCCTTTGTCCTTTTTCTATAGATCAATAAAGCCAGGATTACCATCAAAACCAAAATGACCAGGAGTAAAACTAAACCCACTAAAATGAAGTAATCTTTAACTTCTACCTGTTTTACTTCCCCCTCTTTAGCTTCTGTTACACTCGCCGTGAAGTTTGCTCTACTCTCCTTGTCATTATAGTAGGCAACAACCTCAACATCATAGCTTCCTATACCCAGCCCAGTCGTATCCCAGTAAACCTCCAGATCGGCCGTTGCCCATGGTTTAACCTCCACTGTAGGACTAACCAGATTAGCGACAACCTTACCTGTGGAATCTTTTATCGTTAATCCAACCTTCCCCACGATTACATCATTCCAACTGCTTTTAACCTTCGCAGTTAGCTTAGATATCGCATCCTTCGGTACGGTTCTTGGCGCTAAATCAATTATGTTCAAAAGTATGTCACCAACCTGAAATGCGGCCGCGGCGGTAACGTTTTTTCCATCGTACTCGACGGTAGCTATTGCTTTATAGATACCTGCGTTTGATCCTGTACTATCCCACTCACCAAGCAAATTAACCTTTTGTTTGGTTAATATATTCCTAGCTGAAGTGAGGGGTACTCTTGCTACCTCAACACCATCCTTGTCTATGATATCCACATACCCACCGGCCTGCTCAATCGTGTTTACTCCGTAACTTGTCAATTCCACTCTCAAGTATTCTATCTCACCTACCTTAATTTTCTGCGTCTCTAACTTTGCTTCTGCATACACGTAGGGATATGGAATCTTTGTTATAACCCTTGCAACTATGGCAACAGTAGCGGTTATCATGGTCTGTCCATATTTCTTCGTGGGGACCTCCGCGAATCTAACACCTAAACTATGTTCGCCTGGCACATCTAACTTAGGCATCACTAATCTCGCAGTAATAACATGGCTACCATCAGCGTCAATGAAAAATCTTGTTTCGGATAGGTTAGCATAGTTTGCTAGGTCTCCGCTCAAATTCACAACAAGGTCCATGGGCTTGCCATCCCTGTTAGCAACGTCAAATACAATTTTATACTCCTTCCCTGGGACGTAATCAAGTTCCGTCTTACCTGGAGAAATCGTTAAGGCTGTTCCCGAGGTTGAAAGAACAAGAAAAACGAGCATCAGAGCGAATTTTTTATTGACCATATTAATAAATTAAAAAACAGGATAAAAAGCTTAAGT
>Ga0209610_1000472_pt1 | contig 21158 bp, 18 predicted proteins | sample LakKivw275mmetaG_FD_184137 | JGI IMG/M metagenome (GOLD analysis project Ga0209610, IMG submission 184137) | Anoxic lake water microbial communities from Lake Kivu, Rwanda to study Microbial Dark Matter (Phase II) - Lake Kivu water 275m metaG... | ecosystem: Environmental > Aquatic > Freshwater...
ATCCTGTAGAAGCGTCACAACACCTATACTTTCTCCTTCAATATTTGTAATGGCTTTGGATATAGCTCTAAAATGTTGAAAGGCACCTTTTCTTTTTATTTTTATATCAAGGTACTCCTTATTTTGCAGAATATCTTTTTCTCTTTTAATGTCTGTTATGTATAGAAATAAATCATCATTTTTTATTACTTCAGTAAAGTGTTTTTTAATTACATCCCGTTCAGAAATATTAAATATTTTCTCGGCCGCTTTATTAACCAGGAGTATTCTATTCTCTGCACCAGTTACTATTATTCCATCGCTGATGCTTTCAACTATAGTTTCAATTTTCTGTTTTTCTTTCATAAGCTGGTTAATATTTAGAAGGTCATATTGCCTTAGTTTTGCAGCCATAATATTAAACTCTTTTGAAAGTTCGGCTATTTCATCTTCACCTGTTATATTCAATTGCTGGCTGTAATTCCTCTCTGATATTTCCCGTGTTTTTGTAATCAAGCCTCTAACTGGTTTTACAATTTTATTAATAAGATAAAACATAAAAATTAAAATTATTACTATTGCAAGTGATGATACAATAAGTGAGATAATAGAGGCTCTCTGTGCAATAACTTCAGAATTATTCTTTAGAATAATCATCTTTTCCTGGTTTATATCTACAAGGTTTCTGCATCCTTGTTTAATATCTTCAAATAAAGGAAAGATCTCTCTGTAATAATAATCCTTTGCTTCTATTGTTTGGTTATTGTTAATTAATAATTCAAAATCATTATACTTGTCTGAGTAAGTCTTATAGTCGCTTGTGAGTTTATTTACAATTACATCTTCGCCTGGTTCAGTGATGTTCCCTTGAGCTTTTATCAGCCAATTTAAGAATTCTTTTTGATTTTCCTAATAAATACTTTGGACGCTTTCTTCATTTTTTTCAAATATCATTGCAAGTTCAGAACTATCCTGCCTCTCTATCGCAATTGCCATATTTTGCGCATAAAGCACACTGTCAAAATTGGATTTTAAAATATTGTTTATGGAGTTTTGCAGAGTATTAAAATTAATTATTGCAAAGATATTAGTTGCAGCAATAACTGCAAAAATTAATAGAAAGATAGCGATTAATTTTGATTTTATTGTCTTCATTTTGAACCACTAAGTAGTTAATTCTACTACTACTTTTGAAGAAAACAATAAAATTTTAAATACCAATAGAAGACTTCTTGAAATTTTTAGATAAACAAGAGGCTTGTTCTAATTAACTATCATAATCAAATCAGCAGCTTTTTATTTAATTGGAATTTAAAAATGTGAGTTTTTTATGAAAAGTTTAAAAATGGTGGGCGATACTGGATTTGAACCAGTGACCTCTGCGATGTCGACGCAGCGCTCTAACCAGCTGAGCTAACCGCCCGGAGTTAAAATTTTACCAGAATAAGCATACTCAAGTCAAAAATATCACAAAGCTCATACTAAATAAATATAATGCGGCTTTTTTAAATATAAGACCGGGAGCAAAAGTGATGAGATTCAAATGAATATGGATTCAAATACATAGAGAAAAAATTTTTTTATTAGTATAATTTTCAGTATAAATTTCATTTAAAATATGTTTTAAAATCCTGTTTTAAAAACCATGAAAACTTTTTAGCAGAAAGGGTATAGAAGTGTTGGAAGGTAAAGCAATAGGTTTAATTACAAGTGGAGGAGACTGTGGCGGATTGAACGCAGTCATTAAGGGTGCTGCAGGAATGGCGCTGGCATATGGCCTGGAAATTTATGTAATACCAAACGGGTATGCAGGCTTATATAATCTTTATGACAGCGGCAATATAATCAGGATGGATACAAAAAAAATAGAGCAGATTTCTTCAATGACTGCAGGCTCAGAAGCAGGCAACTCAAGGGTCAAGATATCATTAATTGAAGACCCTGATAAATATAAAAAAATAATGGCAGGCCTTGAAAAATTCAATATAGGGGCACTTATAATTTCAGGCGGGGATGACACCGGAAGCGTGGTAGTGGACCTTAATAATAATGGAATACCATGTGTGCATGTGCCAAAGACCATGGACCTTGACCTGCATACCTATTCAGTAGGCGGTGATTCTTCTGTAAACAGGATAGCACATTATATTAATGAGCTGAAAACAACAGGTAACAGCCACAACAGGGTAATGGTTATAGAAGTTTTTGGAAGATATGCGGGCCATACTGCTTTCAGGGGAGGTATTGCTGCAGATGCAGACTGTATTCTTATACCCGAGGTGCCAATGGATTTTGACATAGTGTATGAGCATATGAAAAATACTTTTATGAGGCGCGTAGCCGAAAGTGAATACAAGGCCGGGACATATGTAATAGTTGCTGCAGAGGGGATGTCTGACATTACCGGCCAGTCGATTACAGACGATTCCGTTGCAATAGACTCTTTCGGGCACAAAAAACTCTCGGGTGTAGGAAAATATGTCCGTGAACAGCTTACCCAACGGATAAAAAACGATCCGGGATTTGTTGAATTCATGAAAAAACAGGGACTATATGTTGAAAAGATGAATGAGGTCCCCCAGGTAAGGGAAACTGTACCCGGATATCTGGTACGTTCAGGCAGCACAAGCGCACTGGATGCCAATTTCGGCAAAGATACTGGCGCGGGTGCGGTACTCCTTCTTTTAAAAGGGATATCAGGCGTTACTGTAACCGGGCTTTATGAAGGAAATATTGAATATATACCGACTGAGACAGCAATTGAACAAAGGCATGTTAGCGAAGGCAATATTTCCTTTTATGAGCAGTGGGGCATATGTTTTGGAAGAAAACCTGCTCCCTGCAACTATGAATGCATAGGGCTTAAAAAAGCGACATGGAGCTATTTATAGAAATAATATTCTTGAAAGAGAAAAACTTAAGATTTCATGAGTTATTCATAGCAGTTTTTTAAAGTTAAATCTTTATTAGCCGCAAGGAGATAAAATCAATAATGAAAAAAGTCAAAACCGTTATTTTAATACCTTTAATTTTAATATTAATAGCCGTCATATTATTAGTCTCATCATGTTCTGGAAATGAAAAAGCCGGCGCCAAAGATATTTCAAGTGATAATACAGAAGATACTGCAGGCAAAACTGAAATAGAAAATAAAAGCCAGGTTAGTAAAAATGATGATATTAAAGAAGGTGCGGCCACTTCAAACGGGAGCCTGCAGGATAATGAAACCCCGGGCTTTTCAGTTATCGAGATATCTGCCCCGGATGGTGTAAATTCATATATCGTCCTTGTCTATGATGATGGCTCCGGAATAAAAAAACTTACAGGAAGATACAGCAAAAATTTCAGCCCCGTACTTTCTCCTGACGCAAGCCTTGTCGCTTTTTACTCAAATAATGATGGTGACTATGATATTTATATTATGAATACTGACGGCACAGGGTTAACAAACCTTACTGATAATGACACTGCTGGTGATTACATGCCGGTTTGGTCGCCGGACGGGAAAAAGATATGTTATTACTCAGATGAAAGCGGCAATTCAGATATCTATACAATAAACATTGACGGCAGCGGCAAGCATAATATTACAGCCAGCCAGGGCGAGGACTACAGCCCTGTATGGTCACCGGACGGGAAGACAATATATTATGTGTCTTCATCAGGTACAACTTTTGACATTTACAGCATTTCACCGGACGGGACAGGCGGTAAAAAGATTACAAGTGATGATTTTTTTGAACAGAACCTGTCTTTTTCAACAGACGGGAAGACAATACTTTATGCAGGCGGAGAGATTGACAGCACTGTTTTTGATATATTCCTGCTGGATTTAAATACACTGAATGTAAAAAAAATCACGGATAATATGTCCTACAGCAGAATGCCGATATGGGCCCGGGAAGATAAAACTATTGTATTTAATTCAGATATGGATGGTTTAAGTGACATATATTTGATTAATAGCGATGGCAGCGGGCTTATAAATCTTACAGATAATTCCGTGGAAGATTACCTGGCAGGGATATCATCAGACGGAAAAAAAATAATATACCAGTCCTATGAAGATAAAGAGAGCCAGGCAGGTACAGTTTATATGTATGACCTTGAAAAATCTGCAAAAACCATGATAGCTGACGACAGGCTTACTGCAAAAGCAGAAAGAGATTTTGACAAATTACGGGAAACTGAATCAAACCCTGGAAAAATATTCGGATTCATAGACGATAATATAGCAGATGCAGACACAGGCTTTGCTGATGCAATGGTAGATTTTGCAATAGAGTTTTCTGAAAACGAACTTGAATTATTTTCAGACAGTTATTATGAAAGTGAAATACAGCAGAAGTTGTGGTCAGATTTTGGGGGAACTACGGACCTTGAAATTCTAAAGGAATCAACAGATAAGAAAATAAGTGAGCTGGCTGCACAAACCTTAAACAGAAAGTATAAACTTATAAGTTCCGAAGGTTATATATGGCCGGTAGTGGATTATTCAGCATATAAGCAATATTATGGTTATCTTTCAAACCAGATGAAAGGTTATATTGATATAATGGCTCAGGAATCTGATACACCGTCTGTATCGGATGCAGGGCTGACAATTTCCCTGGATGAGTATGTCGAAAGGATAATAAGCCTTTATGATTTTGAATCAAAATACCCCGGGTTTGCAAGGATATATTATATTATCAATATGCTAAATGGAAAGCTTTGGGTATATATGGCAGGCATAGATAATACTCCGGTATTTGATTTCAATGGTAAAATATTGCCTGAACGTCTTGAAGATTTTAAAAAGAATTCAACAAGGTTTGCCGGGACCGGTTTTGGCGGCAAGATTGATGAATATCTTGATTTGTTGAAATCACAGGGCTATAAACGTACAGATGTTATTTCTGATTACCTGGAAAACCTGTTCTTTGAGTAAGATATTTTAATAAAACAATATTGTTAAAAATATAAATGAGCTTTAGATTCCTGCAAAATCAGCGGATATATTTTTCCAGTATTTTTCCGCTACTTTGGTTGGGGGGTGTATCAGACACGCCTCTGAAGTCTTCACACAGGCTGCATGCAATCTCTGCAGATAACTCAAATAAGACTATCTTAATATAAAAATATGGGAGCCTGATTTAAAAGTAATAACAATCTGTATTAAAAGCAAAAATAAAAAAAGAATATACATAAGTATTTTGGGAGCCAGCCTGATGTTAATGCTTTTTCCGGATGATGATGTTATTGCATCTATCCTGTTCTCAAGCCGCTTCCGGTAAAAAAATGCTGATAATGTAAAAGTCGAACTTGCTGCCGGAATAAGGGGTCCGGGTTTTTTTATAAGTGATTTAAGCTTAAGTACCGAATTTAATATATCCTTTGCAATTGTATTTGAGGACCTTCCGGAATATTGCACAACAAATCTGTCACATGCTCTTTCCTGTTCTGACCTTATAAGATAGTATGCTATATAAGCTGCAGGATTAAAAAAGCTCAGGTCCCTTAAGATAAGGGCCACCCATCCAATAAGATTGTCTTTTCTCTTTATATGTCCCAGCTCATGCTGTATAAGTGTTGTTTTTTCACTTTCATTAAGTGCATCGGCAAGCACCGGGGATATTACAAGTGTAAATTTTTTTAAGCCGACAATGAAAGGGGAAGTGTAAGTTTTATACGTAAGGCTGACATCCGGCCCTGCAATTCCTGTTCTTGAGATAAAATCATCTATGACTTTATAAATATCAGGTACATCTTTTCTGCCTACTTTTTCCTCGTATGCAAGGCTTCTGTAAAACATTGCAAGGTTTATCCACCTGATTAAAAGCAGGATAAGGATAGCGGCAATTACAACCAGCAGGATAATATAGTTGGTATCTGATGAAAGAATTGCAGTAAAACTGTTGTCTGAGCCATGTTTTATTAAACTCTGGGGGTCGGGAAACCTTAATCCGATTGAACTTTTATTATGCTGGAAATAAAATTTATTAATATTTATTCTTTCAAGTATTACAAGAAAAGGTTTTAACAGGGGGAGAAAGAAAAACAGAATTCTTATACCGGGATCCTTAATCCTGAAAATGGAAAGGCAAAATAATGCCAGCAATAAAACCATAATACTGTCAAACATTACCGGCAATAAATAATTTAAGAGTAAATTCAGAAAAAACATCGGACTGGTCCGGCCAAAAGTTTATTTATTCTTGTTTTTTAAGCTATCCAGCAATTTGTTAATTTTTTCAATTGGGACTTCTGAAGCAGTACTAAGGAATTTATATATCAGTTCCTTCGATGCTTTATCCAGAAGCTTTTCTGCAACTGATTTTATGATGCTGTCAGATAAAGACCTGTTATCTATGGCTGCAGAGTAGACAAAAGTCTTATTGCTTTTATCCTGTTTCAGAAGGCCTTTTTCTGCAAGCGATGCCATTGTTGCCATAACTGTCGTATATGGGATGAAACCGGAATCTTTTTTCTCCAGCTCCTGCTTGAGCATAAGCTCATGCACATCTCTTACTGTGGCCTGGCCGATTTCCCACATTATTTTCATTACTTCTGTTTCCAGGTCGCTAATGCTGCTGAACTTCTTTATTCCAAATTCTTCAGTAAGGCGTTTTTCTCTTTTTTTATTTTCCATATCTTTAATGACTTATTTATATTGCAAATATTATATAAACACACCCATGCAAAATCAAACATTTATATTAAGATTTTATATAACAGCTTTTGACAAACAAATAATTTTATTATATTAAATTATAGCTAAATATATAATAAAAATATAAATTTTATATAAATAATAAAATAATATTTACATAATATTAAATAATAATATAAGTGGAAAAAGGCCGAATTGCTGAATGAGCCTGTATTTAACGGTATCGTTGAGTTTAAAAACTATTTTTTGTATTATTTCCATCATTAATACTTTTTTATATTTTTTATTAAATATCCAAAAAGAAAGTGCTGTAAGCAGTTTTGCATTATGTCCCAGCAAAAACTCTATAACAGGAAAAGCATATACAGTGATTATGCCAGAAGGGATTACCTTTTTATGGCTGAGAAGAATATCCTTGAAACACTGGGCGCGTTTCTCTCTGGAGCAAGGATGCTTGATATGGGCGTCGGGGCCGGAAGGACTACAAAGTATTTTGCTCCGGTAGTTAAAAGCTATATTGGTGCTGATTATGCGGCTTCAATGATTAAGGAATGCCGGAAGAAATATCACGAGAAGTATGATTTCATCGATTGCGACGCAAGGAAAATGGATTACTTTAAGGATGACAGTTTTGATTTTGTTCTTTTCAGCTTTAATGGTATTGACAGTTTTGGATTTAATGACAGGCTGGCTGCTGTTTATGAGGTAAAAAGGGTGCTCTCAAACGGCGGATATTTCTTTTTTTCTTCCCATAATCTTGGCTGGGAAGGGCTGGAGGAGCTGTTTTCGATGAGGTATATCTATAAAAAAACCTTTTCAAATAAAAAAGGCAGGAAAAATAATTTTGTTAGTAAATCACAAGCTGCATTTAAGAGCTTTTTTGTCTATTTAAGGTTAAAAATTTTAAACAGGGGGCTTTCAGCTGTAAAAATAATTGAAAAAGCCCGCAGTAAAGGTTTTATGGGCATATATGATAACTCCCTGGAGGGTAAAGCAAAAATTTTTTATGTTTCCTGCAGTTTCCAGGCAGAACAGCTAAAGCAGGCCGGTTTTGAGTACATAAGAGCTTTTTCACAAGAGGGAAAAGAAGAAATATCAGCAACAGGTCTTGCAGCCAGCCCATGGATACATTATCTCTGCAGGATAAAAAAATAAAATGCGCCTGCAGTAAATCAGTACCCTACAATAAGTATTTCTGTAAAATACATCTTGACTTCTCTGCATAATATATATTAATATTGCACCTATACCATAGGTATAGGTAAATACAATTAATTATAAAAAAATTTTGGAGCTAATAATTATGGGAAACCGGAAAGAAATAATAAAAAATGGGGTAGCGTCATATTTTAAAAGCAGAATTATTGTTAAAATTATTCTGGCAATTATTTTCATTTCAGTAATACTGCTTGCATCATGCAAAACGGCACTGCCGGATACTATTGATTCTGCTGCAGAAAGTAACACAGGCAACAGTGGGAATGTTTATATTTCTGGAGATATACAGGCAATAGAAGTAACAGCAAACGGCGGTTATTTTCCTGAAGAACTTAATGCAAAAGCAGGTATTGAGTCGGTACTTATAATAAAATCAGATAATGCATACGGTTGTGAAAGGTCTTTTCGCATACCGGCGCTTGGGGTAAATGAGACATTGCCAATTAACGGCATAACTGAAGTAGAATTAGGGACCCAGGAAAAAGGGACCAGGCTTTTGGGTACCTGCAGTATGGGTATGTATACTTTTGAAATAATTTTTAACTGATTTTTTTAGAATTTACAGAAAGGGATGTTTAAATGATAGTGCAATACAACATTAAAGGGATACACTGCCATGGTTGTGTAAACCTTATATCTCTTACATTGGAGGACCATGGATTCAGCAATATAAAAATTGATACTGCATCAGGAAATGGTACAGCAGAAATTGGAAATGAAGATTTTTCAGCCGTTCAAGAAAAACTTGAAGAAGCATTTAAAGAGTTGCCCGACTACAAACTTGCTGATGTTGTGCAAAAAGGATAAGGAAAGGAGAACCGGTTAAAATGGCAAAATCACTTGCAATAGCATTAATAATAGCAGCATTTGTAATTGGCATCGGTGCAGGATATATACTTACGCCTTTCTACTCAATGGATAGTTATTCAAACAGCCATATGACTGGCCTTGGCCAGGCTGACAGATATGTGGATCTGCGTTATATAGATGCAATGATTGCACATCATCTTTCAGCAATAAAACTTGCAGAGCAGGCAAAAAAATATTCCGAACGGCAGGAAATAATTTCTCTTGCAGATGAAATAATTAAAAATGAACCTTCTGCAATCAATGAATTATATGCCTGGAAAAAAGAATGGTTCAATAATGGCAAAAAGATTGCAGCATCAGAGGTTCCAAACCTGGGCAGCTTCGATGAAAAATTCGATCTCAGGTTTCTTAATGCAATTATTACGCATCATGAAGAAGGTATAAAAATGACAAAAGAGATAAGATATAAATCTTTGCGCCCTGAAATCTTAAATAATGCAGATGACGTGGAAAATTTCCTGAAAAATAGTATCAGCATGCTCAGTGAATGGAGAAGCCAGTGGTATCCTTCAATAGAGGGTAATTAAAATGGAAAAAATAACATTGTCTATAAAGGGAATGACTTGCGCAAGTTGTGCAATGACAATAGAAAAGGTCATTTCAAAGCTTGATGGCGTATCGGCGGTAAATGTAAATTTTGCCACTGAAAATGCATTAGTGGAATATGAGCCTGAAAAGATTTCAATCAGCGGGATAAATGATGCAATAAAAAAATATGGTTATGAAATTCTGGATAGCCTCCAAATAAGCGGATTAAAAAAAACCGGAGGACAGGAAAGTGCCAGTTGCAGGATTTTACCTGATGGACAGACAGATGAAAGTTGCGCAAGTCCGGTTTCCGGCAAAAATATATCTGATAAGGCTCAAAACACATATAATACCCAAAATACTGGCAAACAGGCAAGGCTTGCTGACCTTGAAGACAAGAAGATTAAAGTATATTTTGTGATGCCAATTGCTATTATGGTTTTTGTGCTCATGATGTGGGAAATTGCAGCTACTGGCAATAAACAAATACCCTATTTTTTCCTTCCGCATGAACTTTATTCAATCATACTTCTTATTCTTGCATCAGTGGTACTTTTCTGGATAGGCCGCCCGTTTTTAAAAGGAATTGTTAATTTTATACGATACAGGGCTGCAAACATGGATACTCTTGTGGGGATCGGTACCCTGTCGGCATATCTTTACAGCGCTTTAATCGTACTTTTCCCTAACATAAGGGATTATCTGGGATTGCCGATAATGAATTATTTTGATGTCACTATTGTAGTAATCGGATTTGTCTACATGGGTAAATACCTTGAAGCAAGTTCAAAAATCAGGACCGGTGAAGCAATTGAAAAGCTCATCAATCTTGCGGCAAAGACAGCGGTTGTCCTTCGGGAAAATGCTGAAGTTGAAATACCTGTGGAACAGGTAGAGATAAATGATATTGTTGTAGTAAAGCCCGGAGGAAAGATTCCTGTTGACGGGACAATTATTGAAGGATTTTCATCTATTGATGAATCAATGGTAACGGGCGAATCAATACCTGTCGATAAGAAAGAAGGAAGTGCAGTTATCGGCGGGACCATAAATAAGCAGGGTTCATTTAAGTTTAAGGCGACAAGAATAGGTTCTGATACCATGCTGGCCCGGATAATAAATATGGTTGAAGAAGCACAGGGTTCAAAGGCTCCAATACAGCGGCTTGCAGACAAAATCTCAGGAATCTTTGTGCCAATTGTAATGGGGATTGCCTTTGCTGCACTTGCAACCTGGCTCATAGCAGGAAGAATTTATATGCCTTTAAATGAAGCTTTCCGGTTTGGGCTTTTAAGTTTTGTAGGTGTCCTGGTAATTGCCTGCCCATGTGCACTGGGTCTTGCAACACCGACGGCAATAATTGTCGGGGTAGGAAAAGGTGCGCAATACGGCATTTTAATAAAAAATGCTGAAAGCCTTGAAAAACTGCACAGAGTAAACACAATTGTCGTTGATAAGACAGGGACCATTACAAAAGGAGAACCCTCAGTTACTGATTTTTTACTTAATGCTGATGATATTGATGAAAAAACAGCATTAAAAATGATTGCTTCCCTGGAAAACAACTCAGAACATCCGCTTGCGCAGTCTATAGTTAAAAAAGCAAAATCACTTGCTGAAGGGTTAATAGAAGTAACAGGTTTCTTAAACCTTGAAGGAATGGGAATAAAAGGCGATATTGAAGGCAGTACTTATTATGCGGGCAATCCGGGCCTGATGGACAGCCTTGGAATTAAATATGACAGAAACCCTGTTACAGAAATAACCGGCCAGGGAAAGACCCCCGTATTATTTGCAGACAATAAAAGGGTAATTGCAACTATTGCGATAGCAGATACTTTAAAAGAGTCCAGCATTAAAGCAGTCAGCGAACTTCATAAACTTGGCATAAAAGTAATAATGATTTCGGGAGATAATAAAAATACTGCAGAAAATATTGCCAGGCAGGTAGGCATAGACCAGGTATATGCCGAGGTGCTTCCAAAAGATAAGGCATTAAAGGTCAGGGAGCTGCAGCAAAGCGGATTGAGCGTGGCAATGGCCGGAGATGGCATTAATGACGCCCCTGCGCTTGTACAGGCAGATGTCGGGATTGCCATGGGAACAGGAACTGATGTCGCAATAGAGTCTGCAGACATTACTTTACTGGCAGGAGATATTATTAAAATACCCCAGGCTGTAAAGCTTTCCAGGAAAACGATGAGGACAATAAGGCAGAATCTCTTCTGGGCATTTATTTATAATTTGATAGGTATCCCGGTTGCGGCAGGTTTACTCTATCCTTTATGGGGAATACTTTTAAATCCTGTATTTGCCGGCCTTGCAATGGCTTTCAGCAGCGTCTCAGTTGTAGTTAATTCCCTGAGGCTTAGGTTTGCCAAATTATGAGCATTGAAACAATAAAAAAGGGTATAAAATATGAGCTGTTTGTAAGCGGCATGCATTGTTCTGCATGTGAAATAGTCATTGAGAAAAAACTGTCTTCATCGGGCCTTATTAAAAATGTCAATGCGGTAATGGCTGAGAAAAAAATTTATTTTGAGTGCCTTTCAGATATTGAAGAAGATGAGCTTATAGCAGGTATTAACGGCTTGATACGCAAAGACGGCTATACTGTCTCAAGGCATAGGGCAATTGACAGAAAAAAATACAGGGATATCATTATCGGGTTTTTTACTGCTGCAATTTTAATAACAGGTTTTATTTTTCTTCAAAAATCAGGTTTTGTTAACCTTCTTCAGGTGCAGGACCTTTCACTTGGAGTCATTTTTATAATCGGCATAATTGCTTCACTTTCTTCATGTATGGCCGTAGTCGGAGGGCTCGTACTTTCAATATCATCAAATTATGCCAGATCAAAAGAAAAAGTCCGGCCTCTTCTTTTTTTTCATTTTTCAAGGCTCGCAGGTTTTTTCGTACTCGGAGGCGTCCTTGGGCTTGCCGGCTCAGTATTTACAATCAGCCCTGTCTTTTATTTTATAATAAGCATAATACTTTTTGCTGTAATGCTTGTACTTGGTGTAAACCTGCTGGATCTGTTTCCATTTCTGGCAAAATTCCAGTTAAGGCTTCCAAAATCTTTTACTGAAAAAATAATTAAAAATGATAACCTGAAAAATAAACTGGCTCCTTTAATACTTGGTGCGGCCACTTTTTTCCTGCCTTGCGGGTTTACACAGTCTATGCAGATAAGCTCAATGGTTACAGGAAATTTCTGGGATGGAGCATTGATAATGCTTGTATTTGCAGCGGGCACGCTGCCTGTGCTTGCAGCGTTTTCTTTTACGAGTGTAAGTTTTGCAAAAAAACCTTACGGGACTGTTTTTTATAAAACAGCCGGATTTATAATAATATTTTTTGCAGTTTTTAATTTTATAAATGCACTTGTTTCAATGGGTATTATAAGCCCTGTTTTTTAGTAAAAAATAGAAGCAGGGAATTATTTGCTTTGAATAATTAATTTTTTTAGGAATTGATAATTTTTTATGGAGGAAAAAATGGCCAAAAACGGGCTTGAGAAAGCGGATTCTTTATTGAATTTTAAAAAAGCCAGGTCACACCTGGACAAGATTATAAGTATGGTGGAAAGTGACCAGTATTGTATTGATATAATGCAGCAGAATCTGGCAGTCATTGGATTGCTCAAGTCCGCCCACCGGATACTTATGGAAAATCACCTGCGACACTGCTTCACATCAGCAGTCAAATCAAACCAGGAAAAGCGCAAGCTGGAAATGATTGACGAGATACTTAAAGTAACGAAAATGGCAAATAAGTAAAAATTCAGAAAAGATATTCATTAGGATTTCTGGCATTGCCTTTTACCCTGACTTCAAAATGCAGGTGCGGGCCGGTCGTATATCCGGTGGTGCCGACATAACCTATTATCTGGCCTTTTTGAACATACTGGCCGCCTGTGATATTAAAACCTGAAAGATGGGCATAAAAAGTAGCAATTCCGCCTCCGTGGTATACCAGTATTGAATAACCATAGCCTCCCTCGTACCCGGCTTTTATAACCTGGCCAGAATCAGCTGCTATTACCGGTGTCCCGACAGGCGCAAAAATATCAATTCCGTTATGCATCCTGCTGCGGCCTGTTGTCGGGCTGGTCCTGTAGCCAAATCCTGATGACAGCTTGCCATTTGCCGGCCAGAGCATTTTGCCTGATGGGGCATCACCATATTCATATCCTGTAAGCATATTGGATATCTCAGCTTCCTTTGCGCTAAGCTGGTTTTCCATAGCGATAAGAGCATCTTTATTTGCTTTGGCAACAGAAAAAAGTTCTGACTTCTCATTGTATATCTGTTCTATTTCATTCTTTTTTTCTGCTGATTGTTCAACAAGCCTTCCAATGTTTTGCTGTTCAGTTTTCAGCTGCTGGCGCAAATCAAGTATATCGTTATTTATTCTGAGCAGCCTGGATTTTTTTTCCTTTATCTCATCTATTACTTCGACATCCTGTTTCAGCAGTATATTCATCAGTTTTAACCTTGAAACAAATTCAAGGAAATCTTCAGTTTTTAAAAGGACATCCAGGATGCTGCGGTTATTATTTTTATATATTTCTGCTACTCTTTCATTAAGGACAGAGGTTTTTTTCTCCAGCTCCTTTTCAATCACGCTTATTTCCTGTTCGTTTTCAACAAGCTTTAATGTTGCCTGGTCTATCCTGCTCTTTGTTGCTGCCTGTTTCGAATTCAACTCTTCAAGTTCGCCCAATGCATCCAGCAGCTTTACTTCAACCTGTTCCACCTGCGCTGCATAAGCATCCTGCTCTTTTTGGGCATCTTCTATTTTTTTCTGAGTTTCCTCTTTTTCTTTTTTAATAAGGTCCAAATCTGCTCCACCAGTCTCAGCATTTATAGCGGCTGGAAAAGAATAATTACTGCAGATTGAAAAAAAAGAAAAAGCAATTATAAATAAAGCAATGATTCTTATAAGTGCTTTATTGCGCCTGTTTTTTACCGGTATTCTGTTATTAATTTTTTTTCTCCCCGAAAACCTTTTTATTGCATCTGCTATAATAAAGAGTATAAAGTAGTGACGGTCCAGTTATTATTATAAAAAAAGAAAGTCGGACATGTACTTTCAGCCGGATAATGCAGATGTCTTATATTTCATATTAGCAGTAGGATATAATAATTAAGTGAAATTGTAAATTTTTTATCCACGGGGGAGCAATGCAAAAAAAAGGATTCGATAATGATAAGTACCTTAAAGAGCAGACTGCAGCAATAGTTGAAAGGGTCACAAAATTTGATAATAAGCTCTATCTGGAATTCGGCGGTAAACTTTGTTACGACTACCATGCTGCAAGAGTGCTCCCCGGATATGAACCCAATGTCAAAATAAGGCTGCTGCAATCTCTTAAAGATAAACTGGATATAATCCTTTGCATTTATGCAGGAGACATAGAGAGTGGAAGGGTTAGGGGTGATTTCGGGATTACATATGATATTGCCACAATGAAACTAATTGACGACCTTCGTAAATGGGGGCTTGATATTCTTGCAGTTATAATCACAAGATTTACCGGGCAGTCTTCAGCAACTGTTTTCAAGAATAAGCTTGAAAGAAGGGGAGTAAAAGTTTATTTGCATTATCCAATAGACGGTTATCCCGCAGACATAGATAAAATCTGCAGCGAAAAAGGTTTTGGAAAAAATGAATATATAAGCACTTCCAAACCAGTTGTAGTTGTAACAGCTCCCGGGCCAAACAGCGGTAAACTGTCAACCTGCCTTTCACAGTTATACCATGACCATTCAAGAGGAATAAATTCCGGTTATGCAAAATTTGAGACTTTTCCTATATGGAACCTTCCGCTGAAACATCCTGTAAATATTGCTTATGAAGCTGCAACAGCCGATATAAGTGATTTTAATCTGGTAGACCCGTTTCATTTAAATGAGTACGATATCGTCGCAGTCAATTACAACAGGGATGTCGAAAGCTTTCCAATACTGAAGCTTATTATAAGCAGGATAATTGCAGGTAAAAGCTCAAAAATGCCTGCGTATAATTCCCCGACTGATATGGGTGTCAACAGGGCAGGTTTTGGGATAATCGATGATGAAGTTGTAAGGGAAGCTGCAAAACAGGAACTTATAAGGCGGTACTTCAGGTATAATACCGAATATATAATGGGGCTTGAAAAAAAGGAAACTGTCGAGAGGGTAACTCTTCTTATGGAAGAACTGGGTGTAAAGGTAACGGACAGGACAGTTGTAAACATTGCAAGAAAAAGCGCTGAAGATGGTGAGGCTCAGGGCAAGGGAAATAACGGGATTTTTTGTGGGGCAGCAATCCAGTTAAGTGATGGAAGGATAATCACGGGCAAGAATTCAAAACTGATGCATGCAGCTTCAAGCCTTGTTTTAAATGCAGTTAAGGTGCTTGCAAACATCCCGGATGAGATATTGCTCCTTTCACCACAGGTAATAAGCCAGATAGCAAAACTTAAAAAAGGAATCTTTGAATCAGATTCAGAAAGTCTGGATCTTGAAGAAACACTTATAGCGCTTTCAATCAGCGCAACAACAAGCCATACTGCTGAACTTGCAATGAGTAAACTCCCGCAGCTGAAGAGCTGTGAGATGCATATGACCCATATTCCTACTCCGGGAGATGAAGTGGGATTAAAGCATCTTGGAGTCAACCTTACTACTGATGGTAAATTTTCCTCAAGGAACTTATTTGTCCAGTAACAGACATTAAAATTTTTTAATATATATTTAAGCCTTAATTCATATATTTATTTATAATGGCTTAATATAGACATTAATAAATCAGGACAGGGAGATATATAAATTGAGGATACTGGTAATAGAAGACGAGCCTTCCCTTTTGAAAATAATCTCTAAAAGGCTCAAAGAAGAAGGATACAGCATAGATATTGCAAGAAATGGAAGGGAAGGAGACAGTTTTTTAAACTCTGCAGAATATGACTGCATAATACTTGATATAATGCTTCCTATGATAGACGGCCTTACACTGCTTCGCAAACTGAGGGCAAAAAAGAAAACCACTCCCGTACTGCTTTTGACTGCTCGTGATTCCGTTGATGATAAGGTTGTGGGCCTTGACAGCGGAGCCGATGATTATCTTACAAAACCATTTTCTTTTGATGAGTTGCTTGCAAGAATAAGAGTACTTTTACGGAGGCAGACAGATGTAAGGGAAACTGTATTGACCCTTGGGGATTTGAGCATGGATACCATTTCAAGGGAAGTTAAGCGCGGCTCAAAAATAATCGAGCTTACATCAAAAGAATATTCAATACTGGAATATTTCCTGAGAAATAAAAACAGGGTACTTACAAAGACACAGATAGCTGAGCATGTGTGGAACTATGATTTTGAGTACAGCTCAAATATAGTGGAAGTCTATGTCCGGTACCTGCGAAGAAAAATCGATGAAGGGCATGATGCAAAGCTTATACATACAATAAGGGGCGGCGGCTATATTATGAGGAAGAAATAATAAATAATGAAGGTAAGGATGAATATAAAGTTTAAGATAACAGTGTGGTATGCTGTTTTTCTCACTGTCCTCTTAAGCGCCTTCAGCGTGTTCTTTTATGCAATAATATCGAGGATACTTTATACCAATAATGTACAGCTCATTAAAGCAGATGCAAATCAGGCTATTTCCATAATCCAGACGAAGGAGATATAATCCAGATAGCCGAACCTTACAGGATAGTAGCGACAAACACTTTTTTTGTAGTATTTGATAAAAACGGCAATAAGGGTCTTGAAGGTGAAGCACTTCCTGAAATAGTCAACCTTGAAATAAAAGATGAGGCCATAAGGTACATATCTGTTGGAGGACAGAGATGGGCCATTTATGATAAATCAATAGTTGCTGCAGGCCAGACTCTGGGATATATAAGGGTTGGCCGCTCGCTGCAGGAAACAATTTACGCACTCGGTAATTTAAAGACCATACTTTTTATTTCAGTTCCTCTTTATATAGTCCTTGCTTCAATTGGAGGATTTTTCCTGGCTGACCGTGCGCTGCGTCCCATAGATTATATTACAAAGACTGCAAGAGATATCAGCAGGAGCCATTTATCAAAAAGGCTGCAGATGCCAAAAACTGAAGATGAAGTCGGAAGGCTCTCGACTACATTTAATGAAATGCTTGACAGGCTGGAAGCATCTTTTAAAAAAGAAAGGCAATTTACCTCTGATGCATCGCATGAACTGAGGACACCGGTTGCAATAATATCAGCGCAGGCAGAGCAGGGGCTGGCATTGTTAAAAAACAAGCAAAATAAAGAGTGTGCAGATGCCTTTATGAGCATTCAGGCGGAATGCAGGAAAATGAGTTATCTTATTTCACAACTGCTCATGCTTAATAAAAGCGATGAAGGTAAATATGAACTAAATCTTGAGACTCTTGACCTTAACCTGATAGCTGAAGAAGTAGCCAATGAGTTTAAGAGCCTTTCCTCAAAAAAAGAGATAAAAATAATATTTAATTCACAGGATAACATCCTTATAAATGCTGACCAGACACTTATAACCAGGATGCTGATAAATCTTGTTGACAATGCAACCAGGTACACCAGCAGCGGAGGTACCGTTAAAATAAGCCTCTTGAAAGAAAATGACAGTGCAGTTATAAAAGTTTCAGATACCGGAAAAGGCATTGAAAAAAAAGATATAGACCATATATTTGACAGATTCTATCAGGCAAATGAAGCAAGAAACGGCCAGGGCTCAGGACTCGGGCTGTCAATTGTAAAATGGATAGTCCAGGTACATAAAGGTGAAGTAAGTGTGGAGAGTGAGCCGGGCAAAGGCAGCACTTTTACAGTGAGGCTGCCTATGGAAAACTGAAATTTCTCCAAATTAAAATTTTTTAATCTTTTATTAATTTGAATTTAACTTTTATTTTTATAATTAAAAGTTATAAAAGGCATTTCTGCAGCAGGAAATTGCCGCAAAGATAAGATAAGGAAAGAAGGCCATATAAAAATGAATATAATTAAAAACAACTGCAGGATAAAAAAGATTGCATTAAGCATTACTGTAATTATTATTGCAATAGTATTTTTATTTGCATTTACAGGCTGCGCACAAATTACTGATGCAATCAAATCACTTATAGAGCAGCGGACGGCACGGGTGGCTGAGACAGTTGAGACTGCAAAAATGGCAACTGTTGAGGAAAAAAAGCCAAGCGATCTTACAATACTTGCTGAATTTGACTCTGCGATAAGCACAGTAGCCGAAAAGGTCAAACCATCAGTAGTTAATGTAAAAGTAATGGTTACTCAGGAAGATTTCTTCGGAAACACCAGGACAGGTGAGGGTGTCGGCTCAGGCATTATTTACAGCTCAGACGGCTATATTATAACCAATAACCATGTTGTCGGCGATGCAATTGAATTGACAGTGACATTAAATGACGGAAAAGAATTTCCTGCAAAGATAATCGCTGCGGATCCCAACACTGATATTGCTGTAATAAAAATCGAAGCAACAGGACTGGAGCCTGCAGAGTTTGTATCAGTTGATGATGTTAAAGTTGGAGAACTTGCAATTGCAGTCGGCAGCCCGTTCGGACTGCAGCAGACAGTAACGCAGGGGGTTGTCAGCGCAATCGGGCGCGATTTGTCGGTTTCAGCAGAGTCGCTGCCGATGGTCGACCTCATACAGACTGACGCTGCAATAAATCCCGGAAACAGCGGAGGCGCACTGGTAAATTCCGCTGGCCAGGTAATGGGAGTAAATACAATAATATATTCGACTTCCGGCTCAAGCGCTGGTATAGGCTTTGCAATCCCAAGCGACATTGCAGTAAATATTGCTAACCAGATTATAAAAACCGGTAAGGTGCAGCTGGCTTTTATGGGAATAGAGATGGGTGTAAACAATACCAGTGTAAAAGGGGTAATGATAAGTTCCACTGTGGCAGGATATCCTGCTGAAAAAGCAGGAATAAAAGCAGGCGATGTAATAACAGAATTCGACAGTAAGGCAATTGAAAACACTTACCAGTTACTTGCGCAAATAATAAGGCACAATGTCGGTGACACTGTAAAAGTGAAAGTTTACAGGGCAGGCGCTTATCTGGATTTTAATGTAACTCTTACTGCAAGTCCCAATCAGGCAAGCTGATAAACTGAATATGTAGTTAATTAGTTCTTGCTGAATAATTCAGCTTAAAATATATCAGATTATGGAAAGTATTAACACAATCAAATATAAAAGGCCCATAAAATATGGTAAAATATCCTTAATATCACCACATATTAAAGGAGTTTGCCATATGTTTACAGGCCTTAAAAAACAGTTAGAGTTAACTGATACTCTAATTAATGATATTTTACCAGTTGATAACGAACTAATCAAATTAAAAAAGGCTCTTGACTGGAACGCTATTAACAGAGTATACAAAGAGTGTTACCCATCAAGAAGAGGAAGAGGCACAAAAAAGACAGATATTGCTCTTGGCCTACTTATTCTAAAGCATCTTTACAAAAAATCTGACAGGGACCTTGTTAAAGACCTTCACCTAAATACATCGTATATGCATTTCTGCGGCCTGTCATACGCTGAGGTAGCAGATGCAAATAAAAAAGGTAAAAAAGTAATAGACTCCTCCACACTTACCAAAATAAGGGTAAGGCTTGGAGCGGCCAGGATAGAAAAAATAAATACTTTAGTTACATCTTTTCTTATATCTAAAAAAATAATAAATGGCAAATACTTATTTACAGATACCACAAGCCTTGAAAAAAACATAGCATATCCTACAGAAGTAGCGCTGCTCTCAAGAGTAATAAAAGAGGCAGCAGCAGTTATACAGAATGTTAAATACAAAAAAGATATTGTCACAAAGGGTGCAGTTTCTGCTTCCAAAAAAATATCCAAAGTCTATTACTCAAGCTCCAAAAAAACTAAAAAGCTTCTTGATGGCTGCAGTAAAAAACTTTTGTCTATAGCCAAAGACCAAATACAAAATGCTACCGCAGCAGTAGATGAGATGGCAGAGAAAGTAACAGAGGCCACCAGGCAAAGGTTTAAAAAACTTAAAACTACTGGAAAAGAGATTATATCCCAGATAGAGGCAAAACTTCAAGGTAGGCCTTTGCCAAAAAGAATACTTTCATACCATGAAACAGATGCAGCAGCTCTTCCAAAGTCAAGGCCGGGCAAAGCCCCTTGCGCCTTCGGCGCAAAGCTCTCACTTTGCCTTAGTGGCAACGGTTATATAACAGACTATGGCCTATATAACAGAAATATTGCTGATATTGATACCCTTGGGGAAGTGGTTAAAAATCATAAAGAGGTCTTTGATAAAAAGTTTAAAGGTCTTTCAGCTGATAGGGCCTACTATGACAAGGATCTCATAGAAGATATGGAAGAAAAGCACAAAATAATTTGCGCAATACCGCATAAAAAAAGAAAAGAGGGTTTGCCTGCCAATAAGGCCAGGCTCTATAAAAAACGCTCAGCCATTGAAGCAAAAATATCTGAAGGAAAAAGAATGACAGGCTTGTCAAAATCCTACTATAAAGGCTTTGAAGGAGACAGGATGTGGGCAGGGCTTTCGGTACTTGCACTTAATTTAAGGCAACTTTTAAAAGATATGAATAAAAAACCAAAGCTTATATGCCAGTTTGGATAAAAAAAGAAAAAAGAAATTAAAATATAGATATATTTATTAAAATAACAAGGGGTCATTTGATCCCAGTTAGACAATTTAAAAAAATGCTGAATTATTCAGCAAGAACTAATTAATAACTGTAATGATTCAAATACCCCTCAGGAATTGCTTTATAAAAATCAATGGAAGCATCTAAAATTCCGTGATAAATAGATAGAAATATATAGGCCCCTACTTTAAAATAGTTGTTAAACACAAGACAACTTAATAAAGGAGGCCTATA
>Ga0209610_1000474_pt1 | contig 21108 bp, 19 predicted proteins | sample LakKivw275mmetaG_FD_184137 | JGI IMG/M metagenome (GOLD analysis project Ga0209610, IMG submission 184137) | Anoxic lake water microbial communities from Lake Kivu, Rwanda to study Microbial Dark Matter (Phase II) - Lake Kivu water 275m metaG... | ecosystem: Environmental > Aquatic > Freshwater...
CATCGGCACCGGTGAACGGCCTGGGTTTTTTATCCGAGTTTAGTACCAGGTCGAATAAGCCCATCTCATATTTTAAGGCGGCCGGTGTGCACGGCGGTATGCCTCCATCGTTGCCGCATCCCATTCGGACACCTTTTTCCAGCAGCGTCCTGAAGTTGCGCGTGCCGTATATACCGGCCGGAGCGTAATATCTGTACAAAGCCGTGTTATCCTTAAAACCAAGCGTCTTCATATTGCCCTCAGAGACCCTCTGCTGGCTGCCGATGACGCACGGCCTCAATTCGGGAACGAAGAATTCCTCAGCCAGCGCCGCCACGGTTTTGTCCCTGTACTCCATTATTTTTAATACATCAGGATGGTTGTAGGACGGATGTCCCTTAACTTCCCATACCACATCATAGGCTACTGATAAGGTTGGCTCCAGCATGCATTTGGCAGCGATGAAAGCTTTGATATCTGCCTGGCTGAGGTCGGCGTCTATGGGAAGATGCGCCAGCGAAGATATCCCGGCTTTAACTCCCCGCCGGAAAGACTCGACGGACATGTGATGCATGGTGCTTTTCAGGCCTCTTTTACGTGTCTGGTCAGCCAGCGCTTCGAGCTGTTTTGTGGTCATAATATCATGTGTGGGTCTGAAGTTGACCAGGTTCTCCAGCTGCTCTCCTATCTTGATATATTCAGCTCCTCTCTCTTCAATGGCCCGGTCCACCGCATCCCTGACCTGCCCTGGGCTGCCGTCCAATGGAAATACCAGCACGCCGCTCTCAGTCTTCTCGTACTCAACTACTGGAATGCCCAGAGCCATGCAGAAAAATCGCCAGGTCAAGGTGAGCTTTGGTGAGAAGTAGCCGTTTGGTGGAGTGACCACAACCGCCTGGTAGATACGTGGGCCGTTTGCCTCTCCCCTGGATATCCTTTCCTTCCAGCCGCGTAGTATGCGCAGGTCGTCGATTTTGCAGTCCCTGATGCTGGTAATGCCGTACGCCAGGCATTCACTCATGTTTTTAGCCATTTGCTCCCAATGATACTTGTTTCCCAGTCTGACATCTTTAATTTCCGGGCTGACCGTGGTTGAGGTATAGGTGGCATGGCAGTGTGTATTAAGCATACCCGGAAAAACCGCCCTGCCCTGGAGGTCTATGGTGAAGTCGGGTTTAATATTTGTAGGTTCTCCTGGCAGTCCGGGCAGGGCCTTTATCTTATTCCCTTGAATGATAAGCCTAATCTTCGGTGCCATGTAACGCCCTTTAAGAACATCGACAAACCTGCCGTTCTTCAGCTCTACCAGGGCATCGTCGCGGGGTTCATAAGCATAGACGAAGTTGGTGCCTGCGGAACCTTCCATTTTCTGCCTCCTCCGATCTGACTGGTCTACGCTATTGTACAGCAGCACAGTCAAGTCAACAATACATTAGTAGTTATTTTTGAGGCTTGAGTGATACTGGGGTAAAATAATCCCTGTATGAGCTTTCGTAGACCCGATATAATCCGCCCGCCAAGCGAATGGGACAGCTATTTTCTGCCTCTGACCTCTGGTTGCTCCAATAACACCTGCGCCTTCTGCGGCTTTTACGGTTCGAAGCTTCAGATAAGAGATATAGATGACGTTAAGGCGGAAATTGATGCATTGTCTCTATTCATGAGAAGCCTGATTCGTCTGCCGTCCGTTCCCAATATAGTCTATGCCATCGCCCAAAATTGGAATGGAAAGAGGATGTTTCTGCAGGACGGGGATGCACTGGTCTACCCATATGCAAAATTGAGGGAAGTCCTGCAGCACATAAGTGAAAAGTTACATTATGTTGAACGCATCGGAACATATGCGACTCCGCAGGACATGCTGCGGAGAAGTGTGGACCAACTCGGGGCGCTTAAAGACCTGAGGCTGTCCATATTTTATATGGGCGTGGAAAGCGGAGATGATGAAGTACTGAAGGAGGTGGGCAAGGGTGTGGACCGTCAGCAGATGATTCAAGCTGGAAGGAAGGCAAAGGCCGCCGGCATAACACTATCGGTAACCGTTATTCTGGGGCTTGGTGGCATCGAGGGAAGCGAAAGACACGCACTGGAGACGGCCAAAATCCTGACCGAAATCGACCCGGACTATGTTGGCGCGCTGACGCTGACGCTGGTACCCGGAACGCCTCTGTACGACGAATTGCAGAGGGGAAAATTCCAGCCCATCTCACCGTTTCGTTCTTTGGAGGAATTGAAGATAATAATAGGGAACTCAAAATTTACCGACTGCTTCTTCAGCTCCATGCACGCTTCGAACTATCTTTCCGTCCGGGGCAGGTTGCCGCAGGATAAGAAGAAGATGCTCAGACAATTGGAATCAGTTCTGAAATCAAAAGACCCCTCGCTGCTCAAACCAGAATTTCTCCGTGGCCTGTGAGCGCGTCCTCGGCCGTTATTTCTGTGGTTGTTACAGCGTATTAGACTATTTATCAACATTAGTGATTATCATATTGATTTTAGCTATTCACATAAATATTGGGATAGCGCCTCCTGATGGGTTGACTAAGTGGTATTCATTCGAGATGACATGCCCTCGTTGATTCCTTGTCTGTTACTTTGGAATGCCGCATAAATGAAAAGCCCCTCCGCGTGAAAACGGGAGGGGCTTAATTTAATGGAGGAAAATTTATTTTTTGGCTGCTGCAGCAGGTGTCTTGTTGTTCTTGGCCGATGCAGTCGGCTCCTTAATCCGGTGGTATCGCTGCTTGCTCAGGGCGTCGCGGTCGCCGCCGCTCATACCAGCGATGTGCCTCACCAGCTTCTTCCTGGCTTCGAGGTCATACTGCGTTGTTATGGCGATTTGCTCCATAACCGGCGAGCCGCCGCCATGGTAACCGCCGACGTTGTGTATGCCGCCGGTAGCTGAGCACAGACCATCACCCAGGTAGCGCCAGATTTGCGCCTGGTCTTCAACCGACATCGTTGGGCTGCGCTTGGTGTATTTCAGCAACAGGTCCTTTGTATCCGGATTCAAGAAGTCCTTCTCATGCGGGAAGGTGGCCATGACTCCGCCGCCTATATCGCAGAGTATCTCAGCTTCGTGCCACACGGCTTCGCCAGAAAGACAGCGGCCCACGTTGCAGTAAATCGAATTGGGTATGAATGAGCCGGGTCCGTATGGAATGAAGCCGACACCTGGCATGTAGACCTCCGGCCTGCCCAGGTCTGAAGCCGTATATCCGGCAGCATAGCCCAGCTCGGTGACCATGATAAGCTCCGCTAACTTGTGACGGACGTGGGGCGCCTTATGTACGTTGTTGGCTTCCGCAGCCAGCGCGGCTGTGCCCATTATGATGTCACCGATAGCGGGCTTGCAGCCCGAATATGAGTGGCGGTGGAACAGGGCGAACAACAGCGCCAGCACGCCGCCGTGCTGCCATTCACCGGCCAGGAAGACCCTCTCCCAGGGAACGAAACAATTATCAAAAATCATGTAGGAATCGGTGCTGCCGGGCATAAAGCCACGCTTGAAATGCTCACGTGGCCTGTAGTTGTGTATGGTAACTACCTGCTTCAGCCCATCCCAGTCGCCCGGGATGGCGAAGGCTACGGCGTAGTCCTTATCCTCGGGTCGAAGCGCCCTGGTAGGCACTACCAGTACCTCGTCGGCAACCGAAGCCTCGGAGATATGCACTTTGCAACCGCTGACGACGATGCCGTCGCTCAATCTTTCTTTTATATGTACATAGACATCAGGGTCCGGCTGTTCGGCAGGCCTGAGCATCCTATCCCCTTTGACATCTGTCTGCGCCGAGCACCCCACCAAATCCTCGTTCTGGAAGCGGGTGAGCCATTTCTTAAAGTTCTCGTGGTACTGAGTGGAGCCTTTATTTAACTTGTCAGCTTCATAGGACACATTATATATTGCGTTGACTGCATCGATGCCCATGCACCTCTGGATGCAGCCGCCCACCTTCTGGCAGAGCAAGCGGGTCATGTCCTGCTTGGCGTGTAGGTCAGCCGTGCTCATGTGGATGTTGGTGAACCGGTTGATTCTATCGCCAGTGAGATGAGAGATAGCCGTACACAGGTCCTGATTCTCCGGCTTGGCGGCTTCCTCGAATGTCGTGCCCATGACATCGAGGCATTCCTTCTGCAACGGGTCTGTGCGGTCGATGAGCGCGCCGTCGTAGTATACGTTACGCTTCATCTTGGATAAACCTTTGATATATTCCTCTTTCGTCCTCATGTGTAGTCCTCCTTGGTGGTGAGATAAGTGACGGCATAATATTACTACTTCCACGGGTAAATGTCACATGAGGTTACGTTCGAAAAGTCTGTAAAAAAACCGAACTTTGGGCCAATTTTGGGTTAAAATCCTTAGCCAAATGAGCTATTTAGTGGTAGAATTGAAATCTTGGAAAGAAGCCGACAGCCGACATACCTGGCAAGCTAAACTTCGCCAGTACTATAGTCCTGCAATACGGAGGTGAAAAATGGAAAACGGCAGATACCAGTTTAGCAGAACTCTGCGATGTAAAAACCTTAATGTTCCCGGCACCTTAGGTAAGCTGGCCACCACTATAGGCAAAGTAGGGGTGGACATCGGGAATCTGACCACGGTCCACCTGGGGCATAACTATACCATCAGGGACGTTGAAGTGATGCTGAGGAGCGAAGAGGAGTTAGCGACCATAATTGATGAGGTGTCCAGGATCCGTGAGGTCACTGTGCTGGAAGTACGGGACGACGTACTGGACTTGCACAAGGACGGTAAAATTAAGACTGTAAGCATCCACCCCATTAACTCCATCGACATCCTGCGCAAGGTCTACACACCTGGTGTGGCTGAGGTCTGCCGGCTAATTGCTGACAGGCCCGGTCTCAAATACACTTATACAAACATTCAGTCTACCATAGCCATAGTTACCGATGGGACTGCCATCCTTGGGCTCGGCAATATAGGGCCTGTGGCCGGCATGCCGGTTATGGAAGGGAAAGCGGCCTTGCTTCAGGAGCTGGTTGGCATCAGCGGTATTCCTATTTTGTTAAACACAACCGATATCGATGAGATTGTAGAGGCGATAAAATATATTTCGCCAACGTTTGGAGCAATTCACCTCGAGGACATAGCCTCGCCCAGATGCTTCCCTATCCTGGAGAAACTTGAAAATGAACTGGATGTCCCTGTTATGCACGATGACCAGCAGGGCACCGCAGTAGTGACGCTGGCGGCTGTGCTCAACGCATGCAAAATAGGCAAAATGTCGCTGGAGGACGCCAAAGTGGGCGTTATCGGACTCGGCGCTGCCGGGCTGTCCATAGCTAGATTCGTGTTGAAATATACGGGCAGGCCGGTTTTAGGCACGGCAAGAACCCAAGCCAGCATTAAACGGCATGTTGACAGCGGAGGCATCGGCAGTAATCTGGCTGAGATTATGGAGAAGGCTGATATTGTGATCGGCACCAGCGGCGTACCCGGCCTGATAGAGCCGAGCATGGTTAGAAAAGGCCAGATTATTCTGGCGCTATCCAATCCCTTCCCAGAGATCGCACCCGACGTTGCCAAGAAGGCGGGGGCGGCTCTGGCAGTGGACGGCAGGACGGTCAATAATTTGCTGGGCTATCCCGGTCTCTGGCGGGGAACGCTTGATGCCATGGCCAGCAAGTTTACCTACGAAATGTATAGAGCAGGCGCTCTGGCCATTGCTGAGACTACGGGGGAGGGTGAGCTAGTTCCGAACCCATTAGACACCAAAGTGCACCTGGCTGTGACTCATGCTGTAGCCCAAGCTGCTGTGGATTCCGGTGTTGCCCAGAGGCCACTGGACAACGACTACTTCGAAAACACGAATGTCAAACAACCGCCGTGGATGTAGTCCCTTTCAATCGGATGGCAGCATGATATTGTCGGGATAGACTGACAAGGTGGATAGCACGAATGGTTGCTGGAAATGAAATTGTGCACCTGGCTTCAGCTCCTCTGGCGAAGCTTGATGAAGAGTTCGTACAAAAAATAGCGCCTGTTATCGGCAAAAGCCCCTACGAGACTCGTCTCCGGCTGACCGGCAAGATACCCAAAATCATAGCCAACTACTCAAGTATGCAGGCAGCGCAATTTGCGGCTGAAAGCCTGAGACAAATGGGCCTGACGGTTTTCGTAGCTCCGGATTTTGATTTGCGTAAGCCGCCTCAACTGTTCAGGACGTACAGTTTAAAACTGGAGCCGCAGGCGGTAGTATTCAATGACAGGGCAGGACAATCGAAGCGGATGGAAGCCGGTGAGCTATTTTTAATTGTGAGCATCAAGAATCAGAAGCACAAGGAAACGGAGGTGACCACCACCAAGAGAAAGTTAAATGTCCCCGTTACTCTTTTAACGGGCCTTCCTGTTACCAAAAAAGTACAGGAAAAATCCAGAAGTGTCGCATATTATGTTGAGAGCTTCTTGCGGCTCTACGGCAAAACATTAGCTGAACCGGTGGTGCAGATTAATCAGGATAATTTTGACTACTCTTTCTTGGGAACTGAAATGGCCAAGTCCAGCCCCGCCAACTACCTGGCTGCCATAAGAAAAATCAGAGATGCCATTCCTCAGGCTATTTACGACGATGGTCTGACAGAACCTTTGGGCGCTAATATGCCAGCCACCATGACCCAGGATGCTATAGAAGCCAACTGCAAATTAATTTTCTGGTATCACCAGACGGTAAACAAGGCTACTACATTGCAGATATAGGGCACGTAGAACCCATATTACGATCCTGCGCACCAGCTTGACTGTAATCTACGGCTAATCTACAATGACACTGGCAGAATTTTATGCTGGTATTCCTTAATCACCGAACGGCTGCAGGCCAAATTTTTCCGCCGTTAGCTTCAATTACTCTCATCTCTTTTTCAAACCGCTCTGGGAGGCCAAAAATTGCCTAGATTTTCCTTATTTCCCAGGGAAGAGAAGTTCTTCGTCCTCTTTGAGCAAGCCGCTCAGAACGCCGTAAAAATAGCGCAGCAGCTCCAAGATATGGTGAATACCTGGGAAAATGTAAAGGAAAGGGTGGAGATGATAACCAGCCTGGAGCATGACGGGGACGCTATTAACCACCAAATTATGGCTCAACTTTACCGCACTTTTGTGACACCGCTAGACCGTGAGGATATCGCCCTTCTAGCCAATACTCTGGACGATGTCACCGACCTGATTCATTCCGCCGCGGATGCTATGCTGCTATACAAAGTGGAGCGCCCTACAGATAAAGTAAAAGAACTCGCCGATGTCGTGGTCGAGGCTGCTCGTGAGGTGGAGAAGGGAGTGGCAGAAATCCACGACCGCATCGACAAGGACCAGCTCCTAAAACGCTCCATGGAGATTAATCGACTGGAGAATGTAGGGGACAGCGTTTACCGCTCGGCATTAGCCGAGCTTTTTATAGACTCACCGGATTTTGCCTATCTGATAAAGTGGCGTGAGATTTACGAGGACATCGAATCTGCCATCGATAAATGTGAGGATGTGGCCAATGTCCTGGAGGGCATAGCTCTTAAATATGCCTGAGACCCCATGTTAGATTTGCCTCAAACTCAATCCGGCGGAATGCGATGGACTTAAATTTAGTTTTCATAATCTTTGTTATCCTCGTAGCTCTGGGTTTCGACTTTACCAATGGCATGCACGATGCCGCTAACTCCATTTCCACCATTACCTCTACCAGGGTATTATCACCGAGACAGGCCGTCATCTGGGCCGCCTTTTTTAACTTCGTGGCCTTTCTCATATTTGGGACGGCTGTGGCCACCACCATCGGCAAGGGTATGATAGATGTCAATACGGTAACCCCAACCGTAATTCTAGCCGGCGTTTGTGGTGCCATTGGCTGGAATATATTTACCTGGTGGTTGGGGTTACCTACCAGTTCTTCTCATGCACTCATAGGCGGATACGCCGGAGCCGCCATAGCCAAGAACGGCTTTGGTGTGATTATAGCCGGCGGCTGGTACAAGATGTTGGCTTTTATCGTTTTGGCACCTGCCATCGGTCTGGTTTTAGGTTATATATTGAAAGTGATTCTTACATGGGCGGTGCATAAACAGTCACCGACTGCGGTGAATAAATGGTCACGATTTGCGCAGTATTTTTCGGCAGCCCTTTACAGCCTGGGCCACGGCGGCAATGATGCGCAGAAGACCATGGGCATTATAACCAGCCTGCTGTTCGCTGGCGGCTTAATCAAGGTCTTTGCAGTACCTCTGTGGGTAGTTCTAAGTGCTCATGCGGCCATAGCGTTGGGGACATTAACGGGCGGCTGGCGCATTGTCAAGACAATGGGACAGAAGATTACCAAAATAAGGCCCATAGATGGCGTTTCTGCCGAGACCGCTAGCGCCACCAGCATTTTCCTGGCCACCCATCTTGGTGTTCCTGTGAGCACCACCCACGTTATCACCGGTGCCATATCGGGCGTCGGTTCGGCAAGCCGGCTTTCAGCGGTGCGCTGGGGCGTGACCATAAACATCGTCTGGGCCTGGATTTTTACCATTCCAGGAGCGGCGATTATTGGCGCTGCCATATATTTCTTGATTCATTTAATTTCGCTAATTTGAGAAAAGAAATAATTTACGTTATATAATTTAAGGCCAGGAGGTAACAACAATGGAAACGAGCGCAGGTTTCAAGAAAGGTTTAAAGGAAATTCAGGACAAGTTGCTGGTTATGGGCGATATGGTCGGCAAAGAAATAAACAGGTCTATCGAGGCGTTGAAGGCAAGGGACTTGAAGGCGGCTCACCAGATAATTGCCGATGATACCAAGATAGATGATTTGCGGTTTGCCATTGAAGACAGATGCATCGAGCTTATGGGTATGCCAAAGCTGACGGTGGCCGACCGGCGCGTAATTGTAGCCGTGCTCAGCATCAGCACCGAGCTGGAGCGTATTGGAGATTATGCTGAGGGAATTGCAAAGATTGTGGTCATGATCGGCGATGAACCGCCGTTGAAACCGCTTATCGACATACCACGTATGGCCGAATTAACCGTAGACATGATTAATAAGGGCCTGAAGTCCTTCATGGGGCGCGATGTGGAGCTGGCAAGGCACGTGGTCACCATGGACACGTCGATCGATGGCCTTTACGACCAGGTGTTCAGGGAATTGCTGACATTTATGATGGTAGACCCGAAGACGATTAACCGGGCGACGCGTCTTATCTGGGTGGCGCACAACCTAGAACGCGCCGCTGACAGGGTAACCAATATCTGCGAGCGCGTCGTGTTCACCGTTACCGGCAAAATGGAGGACCTCGAGGTCTCCAAGTACTAGAATTCAGCCTCGTCTGAAGAGATGGACTTTAAAATTTACTCCCCCCCGGATTGAGACAAAAAGCGTCCAAAGGTGATACAATACCTCAAGCATTTTGCCGTTTTTGGAGTAAATTAATGATTGAAGAGCTTCTACCTGACCTTTACCGCGTTGAAGTACCGTTACCCAGGAGCCCTCTTAAGGCGCTGAATTCTTACATCATTAAAGGGAACGGACGGTTTCTAATTGTAGATACCGGCATGAACCGCGAGGAATGCCTGATTCCCATGCGCTCGGCACTGGAAAAACTGAATATCGACCTCGAAAAAACGGACTTTTTTATTACCCACCTGCACGCCGACCATTCCGGCCTGGTCGGTAAGCTGTCAACCGATAGCTCCAAGGTATATTTCAATAAAACTGAAGCGTCGTTCATTAATTTTCAGCCCAATGAAGACTACTGGATGAGGCACTTCGTCTTTTATGCCGCCAACGGTTTTCCAGAAGCTGAAATGAGGAAGGTCTGGGAAGGCCACCCGGGCTACAGATATAGCTCGAGACGTAAGATTGACTTCACGGTCAGGGAAGAGGGGGATGAGATTGAGATCGGCCACTACCTGTTCCGGTGTGTGGAAACCCCCGGCCATTCACCGGGGCACATGTGCCTTTACGAGGCAGGTAAAAAAGTGCTTATCTGCGGAGACCACATACTTTTTGACATAACGCCAAACATCACCCACTGGGAGCAACTCGATAATTCATTAAAGCATTATCTATTAAACCTGGAGAAAGTCTACTCGCTAGATGTGGACCTTATTTTGCCCGGCCATCGCATTGTCTGGAACGACCACAGAAAGCGGATCCGCGAGCTGCAGGAGCACCATCGTAACAGGCTGGCCGAAGCACTGAGTGCTGTGGCGGAAGGAGGAAAGACGGCCTGGGAAGTGGCTCCATATATAACCTGGGATATAGACGTCAGGTCATGGGCGGATTTCCCTCCCGTGCAGAAGTTCTTCGCTGTAGGGGAGACTATCGCTCATCTGGATTATCTCGTTTCCGAGGGCAAGGTACGGAAAGAAACGCTAAATCAGCGGCTACTTTACTCACTGGCGTAGAACATGAGCTATCGCAGAACTGACAATATAGCACCGGTACTGGCAATTATTATCCTCTGTTTTTTGTTTTATATCGCCACTATCGTAGGGGACATAATGGGCCACGACCTGGTACCGCTTCTGGGCCTACAGCCCATATCTTTTTTAAAACAGCCCTGGACGATAATAACGAGCCTCTTCATGCACGGCAGTATTTGGCATATCCTGTTCAATATGATAACCCTTTACTTCTTCGGCACTTTCTTAATCAGGCTGGTGGGGACGCGCGATTTTCTCATCATATATTTTGTAGCTGGAATCATTGGCAACATCTTCTTTATGCTTTTTGCTTATCTTAACTTTTTAACCTCACCCTACTCCATAGTAATCGGAGCTTCGGGAGCGATATTCGGGCTGGGCGGTGCGCTGGCGGTGCTGACACCCAGGCTGCGCGTGTTTGTTTTTCCCATACCGGTGGCCATGCCCCTATGGGTCGCCGTAATAGGTGGTTTCGTTATTCTTTCCTTTTTTGGGGGCGTTGCCTGGCAGGGACACCTGGGTGGTCTGCTAACTGGTGTGGTGGCCGGCTGGCTGCTGCGCCGGCGAATACGTACGCCGTTCTCTTAGTTTGACTAAAAATGAAGGGTCGGTTATACAGCAAGACGGATTTACGCCGTTTCCTTTCAACGCTTGATGCCTCGACCGATGATTTCTTAACCATTTATATAGCCCCATCCTCCTTTCCTGATTATCTGAATCAACTTACTGTCGGTGATAAGTACGAAGCATGGGTTGCCGAGATAAAGAAAGCTGCAGGGACTAAAGAAGTCGTGGAAAGTGTGGCTAAATACAATACCGGTGCCGTCATTTTTTGGAGCCCTACTAATAAGCATATGGTATTACCGGCGTTCAGTATTCCTGCCAATAAGATGCAGAAGGGAGTGCTGGACGCATCCGTTCTCCGCGATACTATCGAGGGAAAATATCTTATTGGCGTGGTCATGGTTACCTGGGGCTGGTACGCACTAGGCATGTTCGATGGCGATAGCCTGATAGAATGCAAGACAGGCACGGGTTACATACATAAAGAACACAAAAAGGGGGGCCGGAGCCAGAAGAGGTTCGCCCGAAGGACGGAGGAGCAGAAGAAAGATTTCCTGCGGCGGGTAGGCAACAGGATTGAGGAGAGGTTCGGCAGCTACCTGCCTGACTACATATTTTTCGGCGGCAACAGGCTGATTCTAAAACCTCTGATTAAAGAAAGTACATATCTGCAGACTAGGACTGATAAAATATCCCCGCGCGTTCTAAACGTAAGACATGCGGATAGGGAAGCGCTCGGCGGCAGCCTGACTGAGATAAACAGGTCGCTCGTCTACACTTTCTAAAAAACACTCATCCGAGGAGGAAAAATATGAAGCATAAATTTTGGGCCATACTCGCGGTTCTTATACTGGTGGCGACTTTGCTGCCGGCATGTGCTCCGGGCGGCATAAAAGTGCCGGCGAATGTCAAACCTATCGTTTTTGTGCATGGTTTTGCCGGCTCGGCGGCACAATTCGAATCGCAGGCCATGCGATTTGAAAGCAATGGCTATCCCGCGCATTACATTTATGCTTATGAGTACGATAGCTCGCCTGGCCTGTCGCCCAATTTTCCGCCTCCCGAAATTCTGGCGGGCATCGACGAGCTTATCGCTGCCGCTCTCGAGGACACCGGAGCCGATAAAGTCGACACTATCGGTCATTCCCTGGGCACAAAAGTCATGCAGGCGTATCTGAATAGCTCACCGGAGCGTGCCGCTAAAATCGCTCACTACGTGAATATAGACGGGCAAACCAGCACCGAGCTTCCTGGCGGTGTGCCTACCCTGGCTCTTTGGGCCGGACGAAGGCCGCCTGCATTTATTGCTGCTGGCGAGGTAGTCGGGGCGACGAATGTTACGCTGCCCGATGTTACGCATGTAGAATGTGCCACCTGCCCTGAGGCATTTGTGGAAATGTACAAGTTTCTTACAGGTAAAGAACCGGCAACCGACAAAATCATGGCCGAACCTTCAGGTAACATCCAACTTGCGGGAAGGGCCGTCATTTTCCCGCAAAACATCGGCGTACAGCAGCCGGGAGCCAGGTTACAGGTCCGGGAAATCGATGGCGAAACCAGCGCCAGAATAGGCGCTGAGCCGCTGGCAACTTATGACATAGGTGGGACAGGGAACTGGGGGCCATTCGAGGCAAAGGCTGGCGTAAACTATGAATTTACACTGGTGCGTGACGAGTTGATTGTCCACTACTATTTCGAGCCGTGGATCAGGAGCGACTACTTAATTCGCCTGAATACTGAGATACCGGGCAAGGGACTCGGCAGCCACATGGAGACAAGCGACCGTCAAACTAACATGTATATTTCCAGGAACATGGAGTTCTGGGGCGACCAGGGCGCCGACAGCGATGTTCTGATGGTGGACGGCTCTAACGTGGTTACCCCGGCAATCTGTCCGCTTGACCATCTGGTAATTGCCGTATTCGTTTTCGATAGCGGAGCTGATGAGAAGAGCGACCTTACAAAACCGGTTTCTTTCTTCTATACCATAATTCCGTTTTTCTTAACAGGCGCCGACCTGTATATTCCGGCGGCCGATCCTCCTTCGCGGACAGTGTCATTGGTGCTCACACCGAGAGGCGGTGGCGGCAAGACGCAGGTGATAAATGTGCCCAACTGGCCGTCTACGAAGGATAGAATCTCGGTTCAGTTTAACGATTTTGTGCAGTAGTAAGTCGCATACAGCGAGGAGCTACGCTTAACTTCCCGCCACCTGTAGAAGCTCGAACGCCGCTTTCTTGTCGGGCAGACGGACGGCGTCCGCCCCCAGTATCTCCATGATTATTACCTCGCCCACCAGCCAGGTCGTTACGCCTGGCCTGAGGCAGCCGGTGGTTGTTTTACCGGCCCGGCCCAGCGAGGCGTGAATGTGCAGCTTGGGTTTTCCTTTTTTATCGGGAGCGATTGTTCCCACGCCGACTACTTCATGCACTCCGTCGATGGGGACGAGCATGGGTTCGGGCGGCATTTCGTGTGTACGTCGAGGCCCGCAGACCACATCTCCTTCACTGATGCCGCCGGTCAAAATGACCTGACCGACTGAAATTTTCTTTTCCTGGGCGAAACGCTCGATGCTGGCAGGAATTTTATCGCCGTCTTCAAGGCGAATTATGAATACGCGTCCCAGTTTTCCTTCCGATGCCTTCATTACAGGCCTCCTTTATTGCGGCGTCTTGCCTTTTGATGTCTGGCTGCCTCTTCGCGGTACCGCTTAACGTATTCAGCCAGCAGTTCCCGGATGGGCAAATGATAGGGGCACCTTTCCTCGCACTCACCGCACTCGGTGCATTCGGCTGCCTTCTCCACAACCTGCCCCCAGAAACCAGAGTACAGGTGCTCCGGCGGCAGACGTTTGGCTAGACTGGGGTACATCATAACTGTGGATATAGCAATGCTCTGGCTGCACGGCTGGCAGTAGTCGCAGCGGTGGCAGAACTTGGTGCCGAGCTCATCCTTCAGTTTTTGCATCTCTTTCTTTTCGGCGGCCGTAATCGTTTTCGGTCCATTTAATATCTGGACGATTTCTTCTATCTCGCGCACTCTCTCGATGCCGACAATAGTCAATATGTCTGGAAACTGGAACAGATATTTAAAGGCGATTTTGGCGTTGTCTATCATACCGCCGGAGAGAGGTTTCATGACGATGAAAACGACGTCGTGTTTCTTAGCCAGTGGTATTAGTTCATCGGCGGCGTCGGAGGTGACGAAGTTGAATGGGAACATGATAGTCTCGAAGCGGCCACTGGCAACGGCTTCTTTAGCCACGTCTATCTGGTGGGAAGTGATGCCGATGTGTTTAACCAGTCCATCGTCTCTGGCTTTTTCCACCACGGACATTGGCCCATCGGGCGCCAGAACCATATCCAGCGAGGCCTTGTCGCTGACGCCGTGGAACTGGTAAAGGTCGATATACTTAACATTGAGCCGGGCCAGGCTGAGATTAAGGTGCTTTTCCACACCCTCGCGTTTTCGGGATGTGGACTTGGTAGCTATGACCAGGCCGTCCCGTCGGCCGGCGATAGCCTTGCCGATGCGTTCCTCGCTCGTGGTGTAGGCATTGGCTGTATCGAGGAAGGTTATACCCAGGTCCAGGCATCTCTTAACCACGGCCACGGCATCATCTTCGCTGAGCCTCTGAATGGGTATGCCCCCGAAACCCAGCCGGGAGACGAGCATGTTTGTTTTGCCCAGCCTCATATTATCCAATAGATTGCCTTAATAAAGTAGCTTTTGGTAATTTTACCACTGCTCACATTGACATACCATTAATAAACTTCTATATTTTGAACCATATATCCGTGAAGGATGGGTAGAGTCGATGGAAAGTAAACCACAGGAACTCATAAAAGATTTAGTTGACAGCTTTGGTGCATGGTTTATTGACGAAAGACGTCTGGCGGACGGCCGAATGACGGCCAATCTTTTTCCGTACAATCAATTATTTTCCCCAATCCAGGTAAACAGTATCAAAATAAAGAACCGTATTGTTATGGGCCCCATGGGCAACGTTGGATTATGCGATGAGACAGGCCGACCGAGCAATAAAATGATTCAGTACTTCATTGAGCGTGCCAAGGGCGGCGTCGGTTTAATTACCTCAGGTTTGGTATTGGTTAGCTATAATGTTGAGGCTGCCGTATCGGAGCCAGGCGACCTCACTCTGCTGCCCCGTATCGACCGTTCGCGCACCGTATTTCCTGGATGGAAAGCGCTGGCTGAAGGCGTTCATGCCTATGGCGCCAAGTTTTTCATTCAGCTAAGCCCGGGCCTGGGACGGGTGGCTTCACCCGAGTGTCTGGTGAAAAAGTTCAGGCTGCCTGTATCAGCCTCATGGAACCCCAATTTCTATATGCCGGCTATTCCCTGCCGGCCGCTCCGTGACGGAGAGTGCCTCAAGATAATAAAGAATGCGGGTCAGGCGGCTGCGGATGCTAAGGCACTCCTCATTGACGGAGTATATCTGCACGGGCACGAGGGCTACTTACTGGAGCAGATGTCTAACACCGCCTTCAACCGACGGAAGTTCGGGCGCTTTGCCGACTGGCAGGCGTTCGGCATAGAGCTGGTTAAGCATATTCGGCAGCGATGTGGAGCCGACTATCCCATAATGTATCGAATTGACCTATCGCTGGCTTTGAATGAGACTTACGGAAAGCGATTAACAACAGTCAAAGCATTGAAGAAGTTTGTCCGGGAACGAACGGTGGAGGGGACGCTGGAATATATGGCTAATCTGGTGAGGGCAGGAGTGGATATGTTCGATGTTGATCTCGGCGGCTATGATAACTGGTGGTTGCCTCATCCGCCTGCACCGATGCCGCCAGGATGCTATCTGTCGATTGCTAAGCTGGTAAAAGACTATTTTATCGGTCAGGAAATAACGTCCAACAAGGGACTACCGGTGCCGATAGTAGGGGTGGGGAAGCTGGGGTATCCTGACTTGGCGGAGCGGGCGCTGCGTGATGGATGGTGTGATATGGTTATGCTGGCTCGTCCCTTACTGGCCGACCCACAGTGGCCAAATAAGGCATGTGCCGGCAAGATAAAAGATATCTGCCCCTGCATCGGCGACCAGGAGGCCTGCCTCAATGAGTTTATCGAAGGCGGACATCCGCAGTGCGCCGTGAACCCTCGAACTGGATTTGAAGATGTAATGTGTTCTGGGCTTACGCCAGCATCTGTAGCTAGGAAGGTTGCCGTCGTCGGCGCCGGTCCGGCCGGGATAACCTGCGCCTGCACCGCCGCCAGGCGAGGACATCAGGTGACATTGATTGAGAAGCTGGATAAAGTCGGCGGTGAACTAATCCCAGGTTCGGCACCTAAATTTAAGTACGATGTAGCCAACTATCTGAAATATTTGGAGAACCAGGTGAAGGAAGCGTCACGAGTTAGTAAATTAAAGCTCCGCCTGGCTACGGAAGCTACGGCAGCGTCACTCAAGGCCGCGGGATTTGACGCGGTAATCTGCTGCAGTGGAGCGCGTCCAATCAAACTGGATGCAGACGGGATTGGGTTGCCACACGTAGTACAGGCGATAGATTTGCTGCGAAATCCCTCGCCGGCAACTAAAGCCAAAAAGGTAGTCGTCATAGGCGGTGGTTCCGTTGGTTGCGAGATAGGCTACATGCTGGCCCATGAAATGAAAAAACAGGTTACTATAATAGAGATGTTGTCCTATTTCATGAAGGGTGTTTGCACAGCAAACCGCGGTCACCTGATTCATTATTTAGAGAGGGCAGGCGTGAATTTGATGAATTGTGCCAGCCTGCAGAGCGTGGGTAAAAAGATGATAAAGATTCGACGAAACATATCTCCTACGGTACCCGACCCGTACAATACATGGTCGCCGGTGCTGCCTGAAAATGTAATTAATCCGCTGGCTAAGAAAATAAAAATTAAGGAAGAAGAAATGGAGCTCGAGGCAGACCTTGTGGTCCTGGCTGTCGGGATGAAGCCTGACGACAGCTTGTTCGAGGCATGTCAAAAGGAGCGGGTGGCCCCTGAGATACATAATATCGGTGATTCATTCAGCGTGGGCCGCATCTTCGAGGCGACCAAAGCCGGGTATGCCATTGGTATTACAATATAGTCTGTGCGTAAAAGATAGATGTTCGATGTACGTGCAAGATAGGGTGTAAAAACTATGAACAAGTGGGGGAAAATTTCAATATTATTGTTAATTGTTTTAGCAGCTGCTAGCTGTGTTCCGAAGCCCGCTCCACCTGCTGCTGAGCCGATTATCATCAATGTAGGACTGCCAACACCTTTGAGCAATCCGGATATACCGTGGGGCCGGGCTAACGTGGAACCGTATATCGCCTGGCTGGACCTGTTCAATAAGAAGGGCTTTGAGGTAGACGGCAAGACTTATAACTTCAAACTATTTATGGCAGACGACCGGGACTCACCGGAGGGCGGCACCGCTGCCGCCAAACAACTGGTATATGGAGACGGCTGCAGATTTCTCGCCGGCCACTGGAGCTGGAGCTACGACACCGTATCCGCCATAACCAACTCTGCCAAGGTAATTTTCGTGACCAGAACTGGCGGGGGCATTGTATACGACCCGGTCTCACAGCCTTACAATGTTTTCGGCACACCCGCCAAAGAAGAGTGGGTCAATCAGGTGCTGGCTGCCCACGCGAAATTTCCCGGAGTAAAATTCGGCCTTCTGGAGCCTGACTCCGGCCTCACCCAGTCGCAAACAGAGGAGATAAACAGGCAGTCCTTCGATCCGGCAGGTTTGAATTATCAGTGGGAAATATTTCCGTCTGGTACAACCGACTTCACATCGTACATAACCAGATTTGCTGAAAGTGGCTGTGGTCTGGTTTATCTGGACACGGGAATCGACTCGACCTTACCATTCGTCAAACAGCGCTGGGAGATGGGATATAATTGGCCCGTGGCCCAGGCAGGTGGATTGGCGGAAATAAACGTCTATATGGATGCCTGCGGCTATGACGCAGTGCAGGGCTTGATAGGTGGCTATTTCGGCATCTGGAACTTCAAAGAAACTAAGGTCAATCCTGAATATATCTACATGTGTCAGCAAGTTATGCAGACGTTGTCCGATAAGCAGGGCAGTCCGTACACATACACCGATTGGATAGGCTGGCTACCCTCACATCTGCTAATTCTGGCACAAGCCATGCAGAAGGCAGGAACTGTTGAGGATACGGATGCCATAATGAAAGCTATCCGCGGCGGCACATTCGATACCACCGCTGGCGAGTTCACCATGTCCGGTGAAAAAACATACGGTTCGCCAGTAGTCTTTGGATGCCCATGCGCTATCAGCATTATCAAGGGTGGTACAGCGGTCTATCTTTCCGAGCATCCGCTTAGGTTTATCCCGTAAAAGATAGCGCCTGCAGCCCGAGTTAGCTGGTCTCCGAAGTAGTCTTTTGTTTGTACAGGTGCGGTAGAAATTCGGGGAACTGGCCCATTTCAGATATATTATGCTTGCGTAGGGCCTCAAGAAACCTTTGTGGTGCAAACGCGGGCAGAAGGAATGTGGAGCGCATCCGAGTTCCATAAGATGTAGCCTCGTATTCGTGTGCGGCACTGCCAATAGGTATATCTTTGGCTCCGGGAGCGAGAGCACTGCCTACGTTGACGTGGCTGTAAATAGTTGATATAGGTGCTGCCCGACGGTCTTCCCAACGAATACGTATAACACTGGCTGGTATATCGCTTATTTTTTCGCAAGCCATATGAATAGCGCCGACATGACCCACCTGGCTGGGTGGTATTTGCCATTCCAGCGCAATATGGTCCTGGGGGTGCCGCAGCCTGTAAGTGTTATTGTCCATATTGTCCCACCACCAGTCCAACATCTCGGGGGTAATACCCCGCAACTCGTGTTCCATAACCAGAGTAACGGGCTTACCCTTTAATAATTCCTTGTACACTACCTCCGGAGATGATCTATTCATTTTCTGAGCACCTCTCTGCGTATCTTAAACAGAATTTTCGAACAGTTTGCGTTTGATTGTCTGGTAGAACTCTTCAGGTTCCTTGGCGATTGACAGCGCTTCCATGGGGCACATCTCTGTCCCGTTTGGCTTCTGGATGCAGGGAACGGTCTGCATAAAATAATATTTGATGCCGAGTTTGTCCAGTACCTCGACGGCGAGCTGGCTGCCCAGCGGGCTGTAGACTCCCCGGCAGTTTGCCTTGACACAAAGGAGGGCTGCGGCACGCCCCAGAATTTTATCGAAGATAACTACATTGCGGTAACGTGGGGCGAAATTGTCCAGATATTCGATCAGCGGCAACAATCTGTCCTTATCGGAGGTGAAGACGAGGTTATTGCCTTTGTAGACACGGAGGGTATCGGTGCCGCTTACGAATTCGTCAAATAAGAGTTGATACACTACTACTGATTACTCTTTACGTCCCCGACCCTAAATTTGCCAGCGAGCCAGATAATAGCTGGGATTAGAGTCAACTGCATGACGATGCCGGGCCAGCCTTGTTTGACCGTTGCCCAGAAGGACGCCAGCGGACCTGTTTCAGCACCAACAGGGCTGTAGCTGTTCCCCACGAGTAGATAGATTATGGATATGGCTGCCATTAAGGCCAGCCGGCCGCCTATCATGGCTCCGAGCAGCGACCACACTGGCCGCAGGTTGTATTTCTCACGCAGTATACCGGCGATAAAGCCGTAGGCTGAGACTTCAATTACGACTTGCGGCAGGATATTTACAGCCGGAAGTCCCGAAATAAAATAGCTGGTTAGCGGCGTTAATAGTCCCACAAGCAGTCCGGCGCGCCAGCCGAAGAGCAGGCCGGCGATCAGTACGAAGATATGCATGGGCAGGAAGGTGGGTCCGGCCAGATGGAACTGATGAAAGACCCAGGGCACAAATACTGCCAGCATGATGAAGGCGGCCGTGAGTAAATAGCTCCGTATATCTTTGTATTTTAATGCCAGCGGTAACGAGTTCGGTCTGGAAAAAGCGATTCTGTTTATCATTGTCATGGCTCCTTGTGCATTATTATAACAAAACTTTCTCTGTCAATGCTGTTTTAGAAGTATATCGCTGACCTGCCTGGCGAAAGCTTCGCTCTCCCGGTCGCCGGTGACAAGCTGTATTTCCTCCGGGGAGCTTACGCCCAGGCCCAGCTCGACGGCGCGGGCAATCTGTTCCTGTTCGAAGATGTGTCCCTGGCTTACTTCAGATGTGGTGCCGAACAACCGCAGTATGGCAACGCCAACGGCGTCTATTGCTACGCGGTCGCTGCCGGCCAGTATCACGTTGGCCTTTACCCGGGTGCCCTGAGCCGGGCCGCCTTTGGTGAACGCGTCCACGCCGTCAAGCACAACTAGGTCGGGAGAATAGGCGGTATTGATCTCGGCTATCATCTGTCGCATGTGAGGCGAGGTGTGCAGTTCCTGCATATACGGGTAACCCTTGCCCGCCACCATACCTACTGAACATTTCATAGAGAGGGTGAAGTGGCCGCCAAAGCCGTGAGATTTCAGGCAACACGTCTGAACGATGGCTTCGGCCTCGGCATAAATTCGTGGAAAAAGGAAGCCGTCTTTCCAGTGGCTGTCCTTGGGACGGACATGTACCCAGTCGCTGGCATCCAGCTTCTCGAGGTCAGCGATGTCGAAGCCCAGCTGCTTGGCAAGTTCAAATACGCCTTTCTGTTTGATGACCTGCTCGGTGGGTTCGAACGGCCCGCAGCGTTCGGCCAGTGTTATACTTTTAGCTCCCATCTCCTTTAAGGTTGTGACGAGAGCACGTAGTGTATCGTTGTGGGTGGAGCCGGGCGCAGGGTCTGCCGTATTGAAGTTCGGCTTGAGCACGATGGCCTTGCCCTTCACCGGGTTAGACTCCAGCAGCTCTATAGCCCGGGGCACGCCCTTAAGCCGGTCCGAAGTCCGGACCAGGCTTACCCTGGCCAGCATTTTTTCATGGGAATGATGTTCGGGCTTGGTATGTTTTGCCATAAACTCCCCGAATATATTTTAGCCGACAGGCTGCGATGGGGTCAAAATATTGTTTCACCCTCGCCCTGACCCTCTGCCGTCAAGGGAGAGGGAATATAGTCTACAAGAGTGGCATTAATGCAGAATTTATTGTCAAGATAACCTTGACAGGAAATCAATAAACAAATACGATTGGCTACGGAGGTGGTTGG
>Ga0209610_1000477_pt1 | contig 21042 bp, 25 predicted proteins | sample LakKivw275mmetaG_FD_184137 | JGI IMG/M metagenome (GOLD analysis project Ga0209610, IMG submission 184137) | Anoxic lake water microbial communities from Lake Kivu, Rwanda to study Microbial Dark Matter (Phase II) - Lake Kivu water 275m metaG... | ecosystem: Environmental > Aquatic > Freshwater...
CTACCCGCGAAAGCCGACATCAAAGGAAATCGCAGCCATTCAAAACCAGCTACTACAACCTTTATAATTTGAAGTGCCAGTTTTAGCTGATTGAGGTGATTGGATGAAAGTAGGCGAACATGAAATTTCTGAAGGACTTTATTACACAAAGGACCACGAGTGGATCAAGTTCGAGGGCAACCTCGCTCGAATAGGTGTGACAGACTACGCCCAGAAGCAGCTCGGTGACATCGTTTACGTCGAACTCCCTGAGATTGGCAAGTCTGTTAGGCAAGCCACGGAACCCAAGACGAAAGAAATGGAGCTAGGCGCTGTGGAGTCGATCAAGGCAGTATCCGCGATATATTCGCCTCTAAGCGGAACGGTGAAGGAGACGAATCAAGCGCTGCAGGATCGCCCAGAGCTCATAAACACCAGCCCATATACTGAGGGCTGGATCTGCGTGCTTGAGCCCAACAACCTAGAGGCGGAGCGCGGAAGTTTGTTGACTCCCGATGCTTACGCCACGTTTCTCAAGACCCTGACGTAGCGGCGGTACGGATGGGCCACCCATACATCCCGAATACCCACGAGATCAGAGAGCAGATGCTCGATGAGATGGGCGTGGCGAGCATCGACGAGCTTTTCGCCGACATCCCGGAAAAAATCCGCTTGAAGCGCGAGCTGAAGCTCCCCAAGCAGATGTCCGAACTCGAGGTCAAGCGCCACGTGCGGGCAATGCTGGCGAAAAACGAGCCATTTACCAAGATGCTATCATTTCTCGGCGGCGGGGTCTGGCCCCACCACATACCCTCTCACGTTCAATCGCTCGTGCAGCGTTCTGAATTTTTAACCTCCTACACACCCTATCAAGCCGAGGTCAGCCAGGGCATGCTTCAGGCGCTCTTCGAGTACCAGAGCGTTGTTTGTGAACTCACCGGCATGGATGTTGCAAACGCGTCGATGTATGACTGGGCGACCGCGATCGGGGAGGCGGCGCTCATGTGTGCCCGCGTCACCGGGCGTAAGAAGGTGCTTGTACCAGAGCTAATTTCACCCGAGCGATTCGCAGTGTTACAAAACTATGCAGCGGGGCCCGGCTTGGAACTCGTTAAGCTCGGCTACGACTGGAGCACCGGCCAGCTCGACATGTCGCAGTTGCGCGCGGGACTCGGACAGGATGTGGCATGCGTGTACGTAGAGAACCCAAGCTACTTTGGTTTTTTGGAAACACAGATTGAGGAGATAGCCAATGCCACACATAATGCCGGCGCGCTATTAGTAGTCGGGGTCAACCCGATTTCGCTGGGGCTGCTAAAGGCGCCAGGTGATTATGGTGCAGATATAGTTGTCGGAGAAGGACAACCGCTCGGGAACCCCGCCAGTTTCGGTGGCCCGACTCTTGGCATCTTCGCCTGTCGCGACGATCAAAAACTTGTTAGGCAGATACCAGGCCGGCTCATCGGGATGACGACAACGCTTGACGGAAAAATGCGCGGGTTTACTATGGTTCTGCAAACGCGCGAGCAACACATTCGGCGCGAGCGGGCGACGTCAAACATATGTTCGAACGAGGCGCTATGCGCGGTTGCGGCAGCGATTTACGCTGTTTCGCTTGGTCCGAGGGGCTTACGTGAGTTGGCGGAGATATGTGCGGCCAACGCCAGCTACGCGATGAAAAAACTTGATGCTATTGATGGGCTTGAGGCTCCAATTTTCACATCACCCCACTTCAATGAATTCACGCTTAGGTGTACCCATCCGAAGTTCACGGTTGAAAATCTCAACACAAAACTTCTCAAACAAGGAATTCAGGGCGGCAAACCAATCAGCAAAGAATTTCCCGAATTTGGTGAGACCGCCATTCTCTGTACAACGGAACTGCACACAAAAGAGAACATCGATCGGCTCGTAGATGCGGTGGCGGAAGCCATGGGGGCGAGGAGATGAAATTTAAACAGGCAAGTTGGGCAAACGATGCACACTTGGAGCCGCTCGTATTCGAGTTGAGCAGGGCGAACCGAACTGGATACACACTTCCACAAAAAACGCCTTCGGGAGCAAACATACCGGAGAATCTCGTTCGCAAGAAGCTGGAGCTTCCGGAGCTATCTGAACCGGAAATCGTCAGACATTACACCCGACTTTCGCAGATGAACTACGGCGTTGACTCCGGATTTTATCCGCTCGGATCGTGCACGATGAAATACAACCCAAAGATATGTGAAGAGCTTGCCGCCCTCGAGACGGCGAGCCGCATCCACCCATACCAAGATGAGGGAACTATTCAAGGCGCGTTGGAGCTGATGTACAAGCTAGAGAGACATCTGGCCGAGATAGCCGGCGTTGCGCGGGTGTGCTTACATCCATCTGCAGGGGCGCACGGCGAGTTTTTAGGCATGTTGTTGGCGCGGGCGTATCACAAATCAAAAGGAAAAGAGCGCAAAGAAGTCATCGTTCCGGATTCGGCGCACGGCACAAATTTCGCGAGCGCAGCGATGGCGGGTTTTGATGTAGTTGTCGTTCCGTCAAATTCAAAGGGCAGAGTTGATATAGGAGCTTTGCGCAAAGCGGTGTCAAAGAAAACAGCGGCCCTGATGTTAACTAATCCAAACACTCTCGGCCTGTTTGAAGATGAAATATTGAAAATCGCCGAGGCCGTGCACAAGGTGGGGGGCCTGCTTTACTACGATGGCGCCAACCTCAACGGCATTCTCGGTAAGACTCGCCCGGGCGATATGGGCTTTGATATAGTCCATTTCAACCTCCACAAAACTTTCAGCACACCTCACGGAGGGGGAGGACCCGGGGCGGGACCGATAGGCGTTTCACGCAAACTTGAAAAATTCTTGCCAGTTCCAGTAATAGAATACAACCGCAAACGCAGGCGCTATTACCTTGATTACCGCCGCCCACACTCAATAGGCAAAGTGAAAGCTTTCTACGGAAACTTCGGCGTGCTCGTGAAGGCGTACGCGTACATATTGCTGATGGGTGCGAGTGGGTTGCAGGAGGCCACAGAAGCGGCTGTTCTTAACTCTAATTATATAATGCACAAGTTGCGCGGTGTGAGCGGTTACGAGTTGAAGTTCGATGCTAGCGGGCCATGCAAGCACGAGATTGTTTTCAGCGCCGAGCCACTCAAGCGCGAGACTGGCGTCACGGCAAGGGATGTTGCGAAGCGTTTGCTCGATTACGGCATGCATGCCCCGACATACTATTTCCCCCCGATAGTGCCAGAGGCGCTGATGATTGAGCCAACCGAAACTGAACCAAAAGAAGAACTCGATCGCTTCGTGGAGACGCTAAAGGCGATAGCCGATGAAGCCCGTTCTGACCCAGAGAAGCTGCGCTCTGCCCCAACCCAGACGGCGGTCGGACGGCTGGACGAGGTCAAGGCCTCTCGCGAACCTATTTTGAGCTGGCGGATGTATCGTAAATTGGCGAAGCAATGAAAAAGCTAGGCCTCATCGTTAACCCGATTGCAGGCATGGGCGGCAAGGTTGGCTTAAAGGGTACTGATGGTTCTGATGTTGTTGTTAAGGCGCGCGAGCTGGGGGCAAAGCCAGTGGCTCCCGCCCGAACGGTCAAGGCGTTGCGCGTCATCAAGCGCTTGGGATTGGATTTCGAGCTGTTGACATATCAGGCTGAGATGGGGGCTGACGAGGCTTGGGAGGCTGGCCTAGTGGCACGGGTGATCGGCAATGTTGTTTCAGGCAAGACAACGGCCGAGGACACAAAGCGTGCGGCGGTGGAAATGCTAGACGAAAAAGTTGACTTGATCTTGGTGGCGGGCGGCGACGGCACGATGGCGGATGTGGTCGAAGCGGTCGATACGCGCGTGCCAATCTTGGGGGTGCCAACTGGTGTCAAGATGCACAGCGCAGTATTTGCCAATACCCCAGAAGCTGCGGGCGAGATAGTCGCACGTTTCTTGCGAGACGGCCTGCCGCTCAGGGAGGCAGAGGTAATGGATGTCGACGAGGAGGCCTACCGAGAAAACCGCTTGGCGGCGAAGCTCAAGGGTTTCGCGCGCGTGCCATACGAACCCACGATGATCCAGGCCACGAAAGAGGGCAGCTCGGGTCTTGAACTGGCGGATCAGAAAGCGATCGCGCGCTGGGTTTTAGAACTCATGGAAAAAGGGCGTATATACGTCTTGGGTCCGGGCACGACGACGCGCGCGGTCGCCGAAGAGTTAGGCATTTACAATTCAACCTTGCTAGGAGTAGATTTAATCGAAAACTACAAGCTAGTTGCCAAAGACGTTAGTGAAAAGCAGATCTTGAAATCCATCGAGGGAAAGTCAGCGGCAATTATCGTGAGCCCGATCGGCAGGCAGGGCTTCATCCTCGGGCGCGGCAACCAGCAGATCAGCCCCGATGTGGTAAGGAGAGTTGGTAAAGAAAATGTTTTCGTCATCGCCACGCCACAAAAGTTGGCATCGACACCAACGTTGAAAGTTGATGCGGGTGACGCAAAACTAGACGATGAATTTCGCGGTTACATAAAAGTAATCACCGGCTACCGCCAATCGCGCATGGTCAAAGTCGTCTAGCGGTAAAGTTTCTTTCGACAGTTTTCGCAGAGAAGCGGCGCCTTTTTGTCGACTTCACCGATGCTGTTTGAGAAGCTCATGACGCATCTTGGATTGTCACAGTGGCCAAGTCCGAACGAATGGCCAAGTTCATGAACCGTTTCTTTTGTCACGCGTTCCAAAAGCAGCTCATAGTTAGGTGGGAGGCCATAGAAAATCGGATCGAGTCGGCAGGTAGACACGAGCGCAACATTTCCAGGACATTGAGCTTGGCCGAAGACGAAGTTTAGCGTTCCGTGAAAGAGGTCGACGCCCGCGAGGGCGAGCACCTTGTTGCTCCCAGTTGTTTGGCGCCGCAAATGATCGAGCAGAACATCTGCGTTGTGCTGTCCCCGAAGTTGGTGGTATGCGGTTGGGGGGATTTCCGTAGTGTTGTCGACCACGCAATCATCAACGAGCAACGCGTAGGATTCCATGAGGCGAGGCGGCAAATCGCGCAGCAGCTTTTCTTGAATTTCTCCAACCGGGACGATTTTGATTATCAAGCAATCACTCGAATTTTTGTTTTTCTCCAGATATTTGGATTTTCACTTGTTATATATATAACAACTGCACTACGAAACTTTAAACCAAAAATCGGCAAATTAAAATAGTGATAAAAATGGAAAAAGTTCCACCGAAGAAAGAAATCGGCCCGCTTTTGGACAAGGAAACTCTGCTCAAAATGAAAGTGAAGGAAGTGATGAACCCCCGGCCGAGGACGATACGCTCGGACACGACGATAAAGGGAACGATGCAGCGTTTTCGCCAGCAGATAGAAGACTGTTTACCTGTAGTGGACGCGGACGGGAAACTCCTGGGCGTGGTTACAGAGAGCGATATACTGTATGCGCTGCACGTTCCTCCGCGCCAGAGTGCGGTGGGCAGCACGATGGTGCGGCAGGCGATGAAGCAAGTTGCGAGCAACGCAGGCGAACTCATGACGAAGAATCCGATTTCCGTGACACCGGACATGTTGATTCAAGAAACCCTCAGCATAATGGTGGAACACAAGCACCGCCATCTTCCAGTTGTTGAGAAGGACAACAAGTTAGTCGGGTTAATTTCCCTGCGAGAAATCATAGGCCTGTATAGCATGATTAAATAGGCGGTTGAAATGCCGGTTGAGCTTTCGCTAGTGTTGCTTTATTTGACCACCTTTCTCATAGCCGCAAAGGCCGGCGGGATATTAGCAGCCAAGATTAAGCAGCCTACGGTTTTTGGAGAACTCCTAGCAGGCATCATAATTGGGCCGTCGGTCGCGGGTTGGATAGCCGGACAGTTTGGGTGGGCCGCGCCGATAAGTCCAGTTAGCTCTGCGGGTGAAATCGTAAGCGTTTTTGCAGACATAGGCATAATCCTACTTCTGTTTCTAGCGGGCCTCTCCATCGATGTCAAAGAGTTCAAGGCGGAAGGCAGGGCATCAACCATCGTGGCGGCCGTGGGTGTTGTCGTGGCATTTATCTTTGGGTTCGGAATAGCCAAGGTCTACGATTGGTCAAACATGCAAGCAGCATTTGTAGGTGCGGTTCTAACAGCCACCAGCGTGGGGATTACAGTCAGAACCCTAATAGATCTCAACAGACTCCACACCAAGGTTGGGATGACGATACTCGGCGCCGCAGTCATCGATGATGTTTTTGGCATCGTGATTTTGTCGATACTCTCAGGTCTGGCGTTTGGAACCATCTCAGCATTGGGGATGGTTAAAACAATTGCTTTGATAGTCCTTTTCTTCACGGTGGTTATCTACGTGGGTTTCAAAGTAGCGCCCAGATTACTAACGCGGGTCAGCAGACTTCCCGTGGAGGAAATAACGCTGGCGGTCGCGCTAGCGTTGGTATTTTTGATAGGTGCACTCGCAGAAGAAGTCAGGATTGCGGCGATAACGGGAGCATTCATAGCTGGCCTAATTTTGTCAAAAACCCCGGTGGTGGGAACGCTCAGAGATAAAATTTCAGTTATCGGTTATGGACTGTTTATTCCACTATTCTTCGTAGAGATGGGCGTGCGCACGGACTTGGGTTCCTTGGCGGGGGCCAGCTCCATTGTGATAGTGCTGGTTTTGGTAGCAATTGCAAGCAAAATAATTGGGTGCGGCGGCGGCGCGTTGGCGAGTAGATTCAGTAAATCCGATTCGCTCCGCATTGGGATAGGAATGATACCCCGTGCCGAAGTCGCGTTAGTAATTGCTGCAGTAGGGATAAAGGCAGGGATTCTTACGGGCCCGGTGGGGGCGCAGTTGTTCACGATCACGGTGGCAATAGTTCTCGTTACATCTCTGATCACACCCATCATGATCAAGAGGGCGTTTAAGGGCCCCGCGCAAAAAGGAAAATGAGGCACAACTTGCGACGCTTTTTGATTTTACTTGCTCTAGTGGCGCTCGTGTGTAACCCGGTGTTAGCCAATCCTGACGCGGGTTCTCCAAGCAATCGAGCTTATGGGCATGTGGAAAACATAGTCAGCTTCGGACCACGTTTTGCTGGCACCGCAGCTGAAGCCACCGCGGCAAGCTACATCGAAAACGAGTTCAAACGCTATGGTCTGGAGGTTTGGGTCGAGAGCTTCACAATCCAGAAATCTTACATGATTGAGGAAAACAGTCTTCGCGTCACGTCACCCGAACACTCCGATTTAGCTTTCGTCCCGATTCTTTACTCCCCCTCGGCTGAAAACGTGATTGGAAAGCTCGCCCACGTGGCTGAATTGCCAGCGGATTACGGCCAGCTACGGGACCGATTCGTGCTCATAGGGAGAGAAGACCTAGAGGGGTTCGTCGGAGAATTGAACGGGGTACCGCCACTAGCCGCCATGACATATTACGAGGATTGGCCGCCGTACTCAGAGATGTGGACAGCTGAACTCGACTTTCCAGTGTTCTGGATCTCTTGGGAAGACGCACAACATTTGATCGATCTTATGGCGCAGGGCGATGTCGAAGTTGAGTTGCGGTTCAAGGCAAGGGTTGAGAATTCAGTATCTCAGAATGTCGCGGGGCTCCTACGCGGCCAAAGCAACGAAATCGTAGTTGTGGGTGCCCACCACGATTCGATGCTGACCCCGGGCGCGGTCGACGACGCTTCGGGTGTCGCGGTTGTGTTGGAGATCGCCCGCACCCTTTCGACGGAGAATCTCGCACGCACGATTCTCTTCGCGAGTTTTGGCGGGGAGGAGCTCGGCCTACTCGGGAGCGCCGACTTCGCGCGCAGGTATTCAGAGAACAACATCGTCGCCGTGGTAATTTTTGATTCAATAGCCCCCGGGCCAGAAAATGGGTTGCGCATTGGGCTTGAGGGGCCGCGCAAGTACGCAACCACTGAGTGGTTAGACGCCTATGCTCAGGAGCTGGCGGAAAACATGGGATTCTATGCAAAGTCCGAGGACATTTACACCATCCAAGGGTACGCCGATTACGCGAGCTTCACCCACCTCGATATACCGGGCACTTGGATATACTGGGTCAACCCCGTGCGCGGCGAGGCAATCTGGCCAATTCACACCCTAGGCGACAACCTCGATGCTGTGGATAAAACAAGGCTGGAGCAAGTGGTCACTTTCGGGACCGAGTTCGTTCGCAGACTTGCAGCTGAAGACTTGGAGGCACTTCAGTGGAAGTATGCGTTCTCAATGAGGGCGGCGTTTTTCATCGTAATCGTGCTCGGCGTCGCAGCGGTGTCAATGGGAGCAGGCTGTTTTCTCTATTACCAACGTGACTGGCAACCAGCGCACGCGGTTTTGATAGCGATCGCGGCGGTAGTGATGTCGATAGTCGTCGGTGGCACCCTGTTGCTCGTTTAGCTGAAGTGTTTTATGCCGAGACATGAAAATTAGTAGTGAGGGGCACGATGTTCAAAGAAATCCTTGAGGAGGAGATGGCTCGCAAATCTGTTTTCAAGGACCCGAGCAAGCTTCTCCCTGACTATGTGCCGAAGACGTTGGTTCACCGGGATGAAGAGTTCAGGCAGCTGGCGCGAATTTTCAGGCCCGCGCTCGATAGCAGGGTTGGGCAGAGGCTGTTGGTAACGGGCAGCGTTGGCGTCGGCAAGACAGTACTCGCCATGAAGTTCGGTGAAGAACTCAAATCCGCCGCGAAAAAGCGCGGCATGAAGCTCGACTATATCCACGTCAACTGCCGCAAGCAGAAGTCACCGCACATGGTCATGCAAGAGGTAGCGAACCACTACTTGAAGCTGCCCCCGCGGGGTTTTTCTCCGGAGGAACTCCTGAAAGAGAGCACGAGGTGGCTGGAGAAGCACGACGCGTACCTCGCCCTCGCCCTAGATGAAATAGACTTTTTCATCCAGCAGAATGGCCCAGACCTGCTGTACGCGCTCACGCGCTCGGGGGAAGAGCTTGGGGCGCTTGGGCGCATCAGCATCATCGCGATAGCGCGGGACCAGAACTTCACACGTTCCTTGGATGCTGGCACCCAGAGCACGTTCATGCACAATATCATCCACCTCGACACATATTCGGCGGAACAGCTCGTCGACATAATGAATGCCCGAATCAAGGAGGCCTTCAAGGTGGGTACGGTGGAGGACGATACCGTAACACTCATCGCTGATATTGCCTCTCGCTGGGGTGACGCCCGGCTCGCACTTGAGCTACTTTGGCGGGCAGGCATGCTCACAGACGACGAGGGGAAGAGCCGCGTGACACCCGAGCACGCGCGCAGGGCGAAGGCGGAGATTCACCCAGAGGTGAGGAAGGAGGCGCTTCGTGAGTTGGAGCTGCACGAGCGGTTGGTCTTGCTGGCGTTGGCAAGGAGGCTGAAGATCTCCGAGCAGGCGTACGCGATGACGGGCGAGGTCGAGACGGCTTACCGCGTCGTGTGCGAGGAGTACGGTGAGCGACCGAGGGGACACACCCAGCTCTGGGAATACCTCAAGCACGCGGAGGAGCTGGGGTTGGTCGATCTCAAGCACACGAGCAAGGGACAGCGTGGACAAAGTCTTAAGATAAGCATAAGCGTGCCAGACGTTCCCGTGAAATCGTTGGTTGAAGAGCTCGAACGGTTGCTCAAGACGGAGTAGACAATTGTTATATATATAACAACCATCCGCACGACATCGACAAAAGTTTTACTTAACTGCAGCAGATTTGTTTTGGGGTCGTGGGGTAGCTTGGCCTATCCTTCTGGCTTCGGGGCTTCTCAGCGGAAAAGCCAGAGACCCGAGTTCAAATCTCGGCGACCCCACCACAAATGAAAAAACCACAAGCCGCAACGTAAGGAGTGGTGAATTCGGTGAAAAAGCTAGTGTTGGCAGCAGCGCTAGTTACGCTTTTCTTCAGCGTTTTCTGGGTTTCTCAAGCGGACGCTACTACATCAGCCGCACAGGAAGCGCCGAGCACAGTCAAGGTCGGTGTGTGGGTAAACGATATCGAGAAAGTCGACGTTCCGGGACAGGCTTTCACGATTGATTTTTACATCTGGTTCAGATACCACGAAACGGAACCGAACGTAGAATTTTTGAAGGGAACGACATCCAGAATAGACCTCATAAGGAGGGAGAACGGCCCCACCGAGAACTATGTAGAGTACCGGGTCAAAGGCACTTACAAAGGGTCCCTCGATTTCAGGAATTTCCCCTTGGACGAGCACTTCTTGGCCATAGAGCTCGAGGACAAGACCCGCAACACGTCAGAACTCGTGTTTGAACCAGACATAGAAGAAAGCGGGCTCGACCAAAAGTTAGATGTCGCTGGCTGGGACCTGAAGGACTTTCAGTTATACGAAGAGGCGCACGCCTACTCGGATGAAAACTATTCCCGATTTGTCTTCGGGGTGACAGTATATCGCTCCAAGATCTCCGCCGCGTTCAAAAACTTCTTCCCCATCCTCATCATCACGCTGATCTCTCTCCTCACGTTTTCCATCTCAGTCAAGAACTTTGGGCAGCGTGTCGGTATTTGTGTTATGACTCTAATGTCTGCGGTTGCATACCACATAGCGGCACTGAGCGGGCTGCCGGCGCTCGGCTACCTCACGCTTTTCGACAGAATCATGCTGGTTGTCTATACGCTTTTCCTCTACAACTTGATGATTTCTGTTCAGGCAATGAGGCTGGTTGAGGCGGGAAAACTTAAGCAGGCCGAAAAATTCGAGACCCGTATGCAGAATTTACTCCCGATGTTCGTCGCTGGGCTGTTCCTGATTTACGTTGGGGTGCTGGGGTTGCTGTAAAGCCGATTAAAGATAGGCTATATCCAAGCCAAGTTCCCTGCGCAGTTTTTCCAACCTTAACCTCAGCTCTGCATCCAGCTTGCGCTGTCGGCTCGGCAAAAGCTCCTTCAACCGCGCGGTCGACTCCTGATACGCTCCCATGCCAGACGCGATGATTATTCGATCTTTATGCTCAGGGTGCGGCGACAGGAGCCCAAAAGGCATGGGCTGCCCCTGTTCTATGATCTCGCGGATTTCGTCATCAACTTTCCTCGCCACAACCTTTACGCCCGCGCCGACTAGCTCGTAGGGGGATTTCATCTCGCCCTTGATTTGCCAGAGCCCGGCTTTTGGCCCGTAAAAGAAGAGGTCGCTGTAACCCCGCTCATCCCCGCCAGCGAGCATCCGCCATTTCTCGCGCCCCCTGCGATCCTTCTGATACCTCCGACGCATCTCCTCCATCACTTCGGCGAGAGAGCGCACCGCCATTTTTTCACCTGTACCTTATCTCGAAGTCGGAGAACTCGCCGCGGTGGGTTTCCCATTTGACTTCGACATCATCTACCTGCGCGCCTGGTGGGCCTCGTCGGCAAAATATCACCATCTCCTCAACATTTTTTTTCTCACCCTCGAAAACCGCCTCTACCCGGCCATCGGGCAGGTTGCGAACCCAGCCGCCCACATTGAAATTTCTGGCCACTTTGCTCGTTTCGTGGCGAAAAAACACTCCTTGCACATAGCCTTTCACCCAAACGTGAGCTCTTGCTTTCATGCTCTCGATTAAAGTTTCTACCTGAGAACTTAATTAGCTTTGGAAAAATACAGCGCTTATTTCTTCCTTTTCTCTTCCTCTTCCGGCGGGCCCGGGTGGTAAACCCAGGCTAAGATACTGAAGACCGCAGTGATGATTGCCAAAGCGAAGCCGCTCATCAGCCCCATGTTAATCGGCAGCGTTACCGACGCTTGGCCGCCGCCCATACTCATCGAAAAAGTTGTGGTCGCGCTACCGCTCACATAAGGCACATCGATACTCACCGTGCCTCCCGGGATAGCGTCCGAGACGAGACCCTGGACGCCATTCGGCAAAAATTTACCCACGGCAAAAACGCAGACCGCCAGCACTATGAACATCGCGGCAATCATCAATAGCACGTTGGTGGCCAGCTTCATGAGGCGCTTTGACCACAACTTCTTGAGGAACTTGCGAGCTAGGAACTTGAACAGGATGGCGATAACAATGGTAATCACCGCGCCCACAACGAATATCGTAAGCGTTTGCCCGCCGGGTAAAATGTTGTTCACGATATAAGCGCCAATCAGCGGCGTCACGACAAGCCAGATAGCCATCCAGAACACTTTGGTTGCTCCAAAGTCCATGAGGCGTGCCGACCACCACTGCTTCGGCAACAGGGAAGCTAAAAGCACGAAAAGGCCGGCAATCATGATGCTGATAGTCGCGCCCAAAAAAATATATCTAGCAAACGTTGATTCCATAGTTTGTCCAAACGCCGTTGCGGTAAATCCGAATGGCGAGGTGGCGAGATCCATCGCACCAGTACCAACGGATAAACGCCACCACCTACCTGCAAAGGGCAACACTATCATTAAAATGCCGGCAATCACGCCGAACCAGTTTATTGTGCGAGCCAGTTTGCCCCAATTTATTTTATCCATTGTGATCCTCTCACTCAAATGTCCCCTCAACAATTATGCCGTAGATGTCGATCGATAAGCGCGCATTTTTAGGTTGGATTTGTGGCAAGCTTCCATGTAGTCTTACGTAGTCCCTTATGTAGTTCAACCCCTCTTGTGTTGGTGTACAAATTATGCTCAGATTTTTGGTCGTGTTTGGCGGAAACTCTACTTCACTCGCCAGTTGCACAGAGCCTATGCGCGTACCGTCGGAGAAACCATCGCCTGAAATATCCTTAATCTTAATCGAAAAATTTAATGGGGAAGTAAATTGCGCGTTAATTATAAGCGTATTGTTTGGTCCCTGTGTTGGTGCGCTTACAGAAAACATATTTTCTGAGATGTTCAGATTTTGTAGATCCCCGAACTGTGTTTCAATCGGGTTTGAATCTCCCAGCAACGTGGCCATTGGGTCCCAGCCGTGCGCGGAGAATGCCGCGATGATCGGGACGACCACGAAGCTCAGAGAAAGCATGAAAAGCAAGACGCTGAGGACTTTTTCCTTGTTCAAATGACCCCCCACGCTACATAATAATCGCGGGTTAATAAATATCAGCGCAGTTGCCCTTGAAATCCTTGAATAAGCGCTTTTTCCCCGCCCTCCCGATTCCCTTGAGGCGTCTCTCCCTCCTCATCGCCTCGCTGCGCGTGGCAAAGGTTTCCCAGTAGACCAGCTTGAGTGGGCGCCTGGCCTTGGTGGAGCGCACCCTGCCGTTGTTGTGCTGCGCCAGGCGCTTCTCGATGCACGCGGTGCACCCGGTGTAAAATTTTCCGTCCTTCAGGCTTTTCAAGATGTAGACGTAGTATGTAGACAATCCATCACCCTCGATTCAGGATAATCGCGCTAACGACATAAACGCTGCGGAGTTCGCGGCTGTGCACACGTGTGCGCTATCGTTTGTTTTGCCTTTTTAAACCCCCTTCGACCAATACAGCGGCGGGAAAAATGGAAGAGAAAGGACAACTCATGGGAGTGCCGATAAAGCTTGTGATGGCGCTGGTGATAGGAACGATGACGATGGGCATCCTGATGCAGTTTGTCGGAACAGCCGAGCGGACGGTGTTGCGGGACATGAAAGTGACGTTCAGTACTTCCAGCAACCGACTGACGGTTAATGTGTACGATGCGCAGAGCGGTGACGCTTTGAACGGCGCAACTATCGTGATCAAATATCCCGGGGGTACGCAGGCCAAAACGCTTAGCGAACAAAGAAACTATTGGGAATTCACAATCCCCAGTACCGGTGTTATCGTTACCACGGTCCAAGTTACGAAGAACGGCTACATCCCTTGGGAAGGCCAAGCAGCGGTAGGCGGCTGAGGAGATGCAGTCCAGGCGTGAGATGCGAGGCGTCGAGGGTTTACCTGTGGTGCTCCTCCTCGGCGCAATATTGGGTGCCAGTGCTCTGGCCCTCGGATTCAAGGCTATGGGTCGAGCCGCCGACGCCGAGACCCGTCAGCAAGTGATACGAAGTTTCAACGAGTTCACCGAGCGCGTGCGTATCGTCTCACTTGGCGGAGTCGGCAGCGTGCAGCAAGTTGAACTCGACCTCTCAGGGGCCCAGATACTCTTCGACGGTCGGCTCGTCCAGCTCGTAGACGGTGATGAAGTCCTAAAGTCCGAGGTGATTCAACTGCCGATCGTCGCTTCCATGAATAGGCTCGATGGCGGACGATACTCCATGGCCCTCAAGAGAGCGACGAATGACGAACTGCGGAACAACGGGTTGGTTCGACCCCTCGTCGATAACGGCGCGCTGCGCTCAGGGGATTACTTCATAGAGTTGAGGCGGTGCTAGCTTGAACGAACGCGGTTCCATCTCAATTTTCCTAGTATGTAAGGTAGGGGTGGCGCTGGCCGTGCTCTTGTTGATGGGTGCAGCTCTGGCTTCCTACTCGAGCGCCCAGCGGACGGCCGAGCGGGAGGAGTTGGAAATAGTGGCCGACTCAATCATCGGCGCAATCCGAACGGCGGACAGCTTGCCTGGTGAGGTGAGGTTAGAGCGGAGGCTGCCGAACACCGAGCAACAGTTCGAGGTGGAATTGCTGGGTTCGTACACCGGAAATTTTCAAAGCATTCGCGTGCGGGTATTCGCGAAAGAGAGTGTCGAAAAAACATTGGTGCTGGCGCACAGGCTCAACGGCGGCACATTCGAAATAAGGTGCAGCGCGCCTGCGATGCTGCGCTTGCAAAAGTCTGACAGCATCAGCCTGGAGTTGATTTGATGGCGCAGCTCTCGGTCGGCGAGGACCTCTTTGCCACGATATCCGTCGTCGGTTTGACAGTCCTGTTCAGTGTGGCTCTTGCCCATTCCTACCACAACTACGCGGAGCGGAGAAACACGTATGAGGATCTTAGCACAGCGCTCGACATCGCGGGACAGCTCAAGAATGATATTTTAGTCGAACATGGAAAATTCACCTCGCCAGGGTTCATCGGTTTTGCAGCTCCGGCCGAACTTGGGAACTACTGCAAGATGCTTACGGCTCAGGGCATAGGGGTGTTTATCGAGGTCAGAGATCTCGACGGCAATCTCGTTTGGAGCTATGGCAGCGAGCCAAATGCGTTCAGCGGATACTTCTCGCCACCATGCTCCGTGAACTTACCAATCGCAATCGCTCGGGGACAAGGATCGGCACAGCTCGGGGAATTAATCGTTCGTGTTTGGAGGAGCTAGGATGTTTTGCTCAAATAAAAAAGAAAAAGCGCAGCACAGCGTCTGCGCGGCCGCTCTCATCAACTCCTCCCGCGGGAGGGGGAGAGCGGCAGACCGGGGTTCAAATCCCCGCGCCGGCAAGAGCCCGTGCTCCGCGGTGCGCGGGCTAAAACCACGACTCACGATTGGCGAACGGGGAATGGGCTATGTGGCAGACATGCTAGTGTTTGCCCTGATGATATCCTTTGCAAGCGCGCTTTTGGTCAAGGCGAGCCCAGCAGACATGAGAACAATAGACGACAGATACACGGCCAATTTTGCAGATAGCACCCTATTGGCGCTGCAAAATGCCACGGCGAACGAGCTCGGCGGCCTAATGTATGAGTTGGGTTTCTCAGACTTCACGTTAAATTTTCCGATATTGAACGGCTCTGCAGGGCGCGACCTCGGCTACAAGACGCTTATGCAGTTGCTCGTGGAGGATGCGCTCTGCAACCTCCACATCGAGTTAGACGGCGCTGACGTTAACTTGGTAAAGCTCAGTCAGGACATGGACGTAAAAGTGAAGGTGCTGTTGAAACGAGCGCTGGATCGTCTCACGGGCGGACTCTTTGAGTATCGTTTGATTGCGAGAACGAAACCAATCGATGTGTCACCAGTAGCAAAAGTTTGGTTTGAAACAGAAGTAGAGAGTTCAAGCGAAAACCAGCAGCGGGCTTTTTCAAAGACAATAGCCATGGCGATGCCGATATCGTGGCAGGGCCTGCTTTCGCGCTGCCAAGAAGTGCACCACATTGATTTTTCATCGTTCAATTCCGAGCCGAACACTACCGTGGAAATAACCTTGGAGTTGTGGCCAAGATGAAAGAGCGCGGGTTCATGCCTTTCACAGCGGTTGGAGCCATTATAATCATGCTTGTCGTGGCGATAGTCGGCCGCGCCGCGTGGTCGCGCCACGAGCGTTCGCTATACTCAATAAACGGTGCCGAGAGCGATGCTGTATTGACGTCGGTCATGGGAATTCAAAATGATTTGAAGCATGTCGCGAGGTATGCAGTGTACAAGGCATTATGGGACGTGTCGAAACGCGCAGATCACTACAATGACTCTGAAACGCGGGAAGGGGCGATAGAAAGTCTCGCGCGGAGATATTTCTCAGAGTTTGTCGAAGAATTGCCCAGAAATTATCAAAACTTAGATGCGCGGGTAGAACTCGAGATACAAAATGCAATCGGGAATTCAAGCTTTGACATGAGGGCCGAGGGCGACTTCGCCTCTGCCAACGTGAAACTGTCAAAAAAATCACAGATAAGTGCGAGCACTTGGGATAACGGACTAAGCATTACGCTGCCGTTGGGGGATTTCGACGTTTTTGTTGATAGCCGCTACTACCTGCTACAAAACCGGATGGACGAGTTCCTAAACAACGGGCTCGAAGGGATCAGAGAGACTTGGAGAAACATCGAATACCTCCTCGCGTGGACAGGTGCATGGGCAGGCATTGGGGTCAATTTGAACGAGGCGTGCAGCAAAGCCATATTCGAGCTGGCGTGGGCGAAGCAGGAGCTTGACACTTTTGGGTCAGCGGACTACATTGCAACCGCGATGAAACTGTCGGGGATTGGTGGGGGTACCAGTGGCCCGGAGGTTTTGTCCACCATTTCTAATCCCCCTGCTGTGATCCCTTTGAGGGCTGTCGACATCGAACCCATGAATGGATTCATCAACCGCGCCCTCAATTGTTTGAGCTTGGCCTCTTCTGATTTAACAGCTGCGAACGCACACCTAGCTTGCGCGAAGGGGAGCATTCTTCAAATTCCAGATAACGCCGAAAACACTACCCTCATCGAGAGCGCGAGAACAAAGCTGGATGCGGCCCTGTCTAGCATTTCTCAATCCAAAAATCGTGTTCGAGAGGCGCATCAACATTTTAACCAACTTGTAGAGTTCACCGCCCAAGCTGCCAGTAACGATTTTGTGATGGCCGCCATACACGACGGTCTCACCAAGGGAACTACAAGCAACGATTACGTGAGGGGGAACTATCCCTCACTCCGAGAGCAGGTAGAAAAAGGGGCCAACGGCATCGAAGACAAAATCGACGAACTGACGGCTATGGTGCAAACCCAACTAAACACATTTTCCTCTGACAACATTTCGCTAATCAAAAATTTAGTATCAAATTTCTACGGTCAAGCGAATGCGCTCATCCAAGGTTTGCTTGACGAACCCTCACCAAAACGCTGGGTCGAGTTCGATCTCTACGACGAACCTGGGGCGATTGACGAAACACCAAACCCCGCGAATGGTGCAGTACCAGTGTACATAGATGACGAACGGGACGGAAAGATAAGGGCCCTTGAAGTCATTCTCCAAAGCGTGAAAGCGAGCCTAGAAACGATGGGGGAGCTATCCGAGAGGACCGAACCCCCTTCCGGCGAGCTCCAAGGTGTAGAAATAGATGAAGGGCTCAGACAAGGGCTGGAAACAGACACCCGCGGCTTTGAGACAAATCGGGAGGGGCTTTACGAGATATTGCCGCCCCCACCGTTAAGAAGTCAGCCCGGACTATCTGTTTTTCACAATTTTAACATAAAATCAATCAGATACGAGCGCGAAGACCCAGTTGGGTGGTTGGTGGGGCAAAATGCGCCCCCGACACCCATCTGGCTGATATTTTTTACACTCTGGTACGCTCAATGGGAGGTCACGCTTGAGCTTGAGGAGGGCCCGATCGAGGAAATCTTCGACTTCGCTAACCCAACTTTGCCTAGGTCGCACGAGCTTTCCGAAATTTTGGGAAACAAAATCGCCGTTGATGTTCACAAGCCACTAGCCTACCGCCATGGGGTGCAGAGGAGGACTTTCAGCTTCAAGTTGGTAATTATCAGCCTCAGGGGATTTTCAATCGCGCAATCATGATTGTTTTCGGACTCTTATTTTCCATGTTTTTGAAAGTATCATGTTCTGAAGTGCCAGGATTATTTTGTGCAACTTTTCGACCTCATTCTTGGCGAGCATCAATTCTCGAGAAAATGCATCGATCTTCGTTAATATTTCGTGCCGGGTTTCCCCCAGCGTCTCTTCAAAGACCCGCCTCACCTCAACCCCCAGTCTCGTCATCCGCGGTTCAAGTTTTGCCTCGCTGAACTCCGCGGAGACGCGGTCGATTATCAGCTGCACCTGTTCGCCGGGCAGGCCGATGCCAGCGAGCACATCGTAGATCTCTTCATCTGCAAACCCCTCTCGCTTCATCGACCGCACGATATCCGAAGCAGCAACGCCGCCGTCAGCCATTTCTCCCGTCAAGCTATTGGGCGGAGGTCATTTAAAAGGCGAAAACGCGCGGCAATCAGTACCAGAACGCGAACATGCCCACGATGTATGCCACGTAGATGCCGAGCAGTAAAACGCCGTGTTTCCGCGTCAGTTTCCGCCTGGTGACCATCGCGCCGAGTATCACACCCATGATCAGGAGCATGATGGGGTTGCTAAAACGCGTCGTTTGAGAATCGGCGGGCAGCGGGTTTATCAACGCGGCCATCCCGAGCACCCAGCTCAGGTCGAGGATGTTTGCGCCGATGATGTTTCCGAGTGACAGCTCGGGCACTTTTTTCGCCGCCGAGATTACGGCCGTCGCCAGCTCTGGAATTGATGTGCCTATCGCGACGAGGGTGAAGCCGATCGCCGCCTCGGAGACGCCAATCAACGTAGCGATGCCAACTCCCGCATAAATGAGGAGTCTACTGCCGATCACCACCCCGACAGCGCCAAGCAGGAACAGCACCGCCGGCCGCCGCAGACTTTCACCACTTGGCTTGATTTTATTAGTGGCCCTGTTTTTAGATTCCCTCCGCGTAATTAGCGCCAAAAAGACTGCAACGAGGAACAAGAGGAGCAACCCCTCGATGCGGCTCAACCCCCCGTCAAGCGCTAGGAGGGTTACCAGAGCGCCGAAGCCGAGCATGATCCAGCCTTCATGCAGCTGATGCTTCGCGACGGGGATTATGATGAGAAGAGCCGCGATGCCTACAATAACAACGTTGAAGATGCACGTGCCGACCGCGTTCCCGTATGCCATCCCAACGTTTCCGAGGCCGGCTGCGGCCGTGGATGTAATGAACTCCGGCATGGTTGTCGCCAAGCTGACTATAGTTAAGCCTATCACAGCCCGCGGGACTCCCAAGCCCCGGGCGATTGAGCAAGCAGAATCAACGAAGAGATTTCCGGCGCCAGCTATCAATGCAATGCTTGCCGAGAGCGCAGCGAGGTACAAAATTAGTTCAATCAAGTTTTACCACGCGTGACGTATTTGAATAAAATCGGAGTTGTGATAATTATGATTAAAACGACAACTATCATAGTCGCAAAAAGACCATATGGCACAACTCCAGCAGCAAGCCCGAAGTGGAGAATCGCGAGTTCTAGAGCCCCCCGCGAGCACATCGCGACACCTATAGCCGCACGATCTTTTTTGTATCCAGCAAGCGTTGCACCCAAGCCGCAACCGATAAATTTTCCAGCAAAGGCCACAACGATCAGCGCCACGAGCGCGAGCAGCCTTATCTGGCCCCAATCAGGTGTCAATGTCAGACCAACGAAAACGAAAAACATCGGCGTCAAAATCGATTGAAATGAAGTTGTGATGTCGTCGAGCATCGCGTTCAGACGAATCCTGCTCTGAAGCGTGACCACCGGCCGCTCACGAAGCCTGCTGATGAACAGGCCAGCCATGTACGCGCCGATAATCATGTGAAGGCCAATCTGATGGGCGATTACTGCAAAGGCCAGCGCCAAACATAGGGCGAATGCGATTGGGACGCCACGCTCCTCAAATCTCCAGAGCTTTCTAAGGGCATTGCGTTTGATTATCAACTCGCGCGATGCAATAGCGATGGTCAAGAAAAATATGATAATCCCAGCCGTAGTCAAGAGAATGACGCTCAGGTCCAGCCCACCCTTGGCGACGGATGTCGAGAGGATACCAACGATGTAAACTGCCAAGATATCGTCAATGAGGGCAGCACTTACAACGAGCTGGCTAAGCGGATGTTTTCCAGTCATGCGCACGAGGATATCTGTCGATGTGTTTGCGAGAGCCGCCCCGACGAATAGACATACGAGGGGCGAGAAACCGAGGGCATAGAGCGCCAAGAATCCGAGCACGAGAGATAGCAACACACCGCAAAGCGCGATTATTATAGCTTTGGTTCTCACTTTTACCAGAAGGTCGAAACGGGAATTCATTCCCGCCACAAGCATCATCACTACCAGCCCAAGCATCGCCACAGCTTCGATGTACTTGTCAGGTGTTATCAGGCCCAGCAGGGCCGGACCCAAAACTATTCCGACCGCAACCTCTGCAATGAGCGGAGAGAAGCCGTAATGGTGAAGCAGCTCGCCGAAGACCTTGGCGAAGAGCAACAGCATCAGCAGCGCCAGCAGGAATTCCACTTTTCAACCTCGCTTTCTCCAGAATATCTCTCCCCGTACCTCAATTTGAATGATTCGATGGTAGGGAATTTCTACCTCCCCGTCCAGCGACCCAACGCGCATGAAACTGCGCCCTAGTTTAAAGATGTCTTTGCCATCAATAACTCGAACGTTTCTAGGTGCACCGCGGTGGATAATCGTGATTTTAGAATCTTCCAAGTTAAACTTAGAATGCCATTTCAGCTTGTTGAGCGCTTCTCGGGGCCCCATTAGATCAAACTCACAGATGGGTAAACCGCGAAGCATTTAGGATGCACGCATGCGCGTTCTTTTCGACGGATGGGCCATGACCAGGATAAATTTTTTGCACATCGAGCTTGAGGAGCTTTTCGATCGAGTCACGCAGCGCCGCGGCATCTCCTGTCGGCAGGTCCGTGCGCCCGACGCCATCGCTGAAAATAGTATCCCCTGAAAAAAGAAGGTGCTGTTTGGGCCCGTACAAACATATGCTTCCCGCGGTATGGCCAGGGGTGTGC
>Ga0209610_1000479_pt1 | contig 20996 bp, 22 predicted proteins | sample LakKivw275mmetaG_FD_184137 | JGI IMG/M metagenome (GOLD analysis project Ga0209610, IMG submission 184137) | Anoxic lake water microbial communities from Lake Kivu, Rwanda to study Microbial Dark Matter (Phase II) - Lake Kivu water 275m metaG... | ecosystem: Environmental > Aquatic > Freshwater...
GTGTTGGGAGTGCGGGCCGCAAACGTGCACGATGGGCGGGGGCGCAAGCGCAGGCAAGAGGCGGGGCCGCGATCGACGGAGTCCGCGCGGAGGAAGCAGCACGGCGCGGAAGACCCGCAACGGCAGCGGCGATTGTTGCTCCCTCCGCGAGCGCCCGATATACTGCGCGACAGGACTTTCCGTTTACCCAAGGGGGACATCGACATGGGGCAGGCTCGGACCATCTGCTTGGTGGGGCATTCCGGCTGCGGCAAAACGGCCCTTGCCTCCGCGCTCCTGACGCGCGCGGGCACCAAAGAGCAGATCACGCTGGACGCGTCGCCGGAGGAGAAGGCGCGAGGTCACACGCTCGACATGGGCTTCGGCGCGTTCCACGCGGACGGCGTCGCGATCACTCTCCTCGACACGCCGGGGGGCGACGAGTTTGTCGAAGAGATGTACAAGGGAGTCCCCGTCGCCGATTTGACGCTCCTTGTGGTGAGCGCGGAGAAGGCGGTCGAGGTCGTCACCGAGCGGGCGTGGGAGCTTTGCGGGGGCGCCAAGCGCCCGACGGTCGTCCTTGCGAACCAGATGGACAAGGAAAACGCCGACTTCGACGCGGCCGTGGGCGCCATGAAGAGCCACTTCGAAGCGAAGCTGGTCCCCGTCCAGATTCCGATTCGGAGCGGAGGGAGCTTCACCGGCCTGATCGACCTCGTGTCGAATCGACTCGTTCACTTCGCTGACAAGGGGATGAAGGAGATCCCGGCGGAACTGGCCGAGGACGCGGAGATGGCGCGCGCCGCGCTCCTGGAAGAGGTCGCGACCGTCGACGACGAACTGATGATGAAGTTCCTCGACGAGGCCCCGATCAGCGAGGCGGAGATCGTCCGGGCACTCGTGAAGGGGGTCTCGGCGGGCGCCATCGTGCCGGTTCTGTGTTCGTCGGTTACGGAGGGGAAGGGGCTGGATCAGCTCGTGAAGGCGTTCGTCGGCTACGTCGGCGAGCGGCCCGGGAATGCGAGCGCTCCGTGCCGGGTCGTGGCGTTCAACCTTGCGAGCGACCCGTACCTCGGACGGCTCTCGTTCGTGCGCGTTCTCGACGGGACGATTCAGGAAGGCAGGGGGCTTGTGGACGTCGTGTCCGGTGCCAAGGTCGACGTGCGCGACCTCTACGCCCTTGAGGGGACAAAACAGAAGCGCGTGCCGCAGGCGGGGCCTGGCGAAATCGTTGCCATCGCCAAGGCGGAGCACATTGCCCTCGGCGCAACGCTTGGCGCAAGCCAAGGCGGAGAACCGTTCCCGTTGCCGGAGTTCCCCAAGCCGGTGTTCTCGCGGACGATCGTTCCGAAGAGCCAGGCGGACGTCGATAAGATGGGCGCGGCGCTGAAGGAGATCGCAGCGACGAAGGCGACGATCGTCGTGGAACGCGACCCCGTGACGAAAGAGCTGACCCTGCACGGGATGGGCGACGTTCACCTGTCCGTGTTCATCGAACGGCTCAAGAGTCGCTACAACGTCTCGCTCGAGACGCGACAGCCGCGGATTCCGTACAAGGAGACGATTCGGAAGAAGGCGGAGGCCAAGTACCGCCACAAGAAACAGACGGGTGGCCGCGGTCAGTTCGGCGAGGTCTACCTTCGCCTCGAACCGTACAAGGGCGAGGGCGGGTTCAAGTTCGTCGACGAGATTAAGGGAGCGGCCATTCCGGGTCAGTACGTGCCCGGCGTGGAGAAGGGCGTCCTCGAGGCCCTCGAGCAGGGGAGTCTCGCCAAGTTTCCCGTGACGGACGTTCTGGTCGCGGTCTTCGACGGCAGCTTCCACCCGGTGGACTCCTCCGAGCTGGCGTTCAAACTGGCGGCGCGGGGCGCGTTCCGCGACGCGTTCGACAACGCCGAGCCGTGTCTCCTCGAACCGATCATGTCGGTGCGGGTGCGCGTGCCGGAGGAACACACGGGCGACATCATCAGCGACATGAACGGTCGCCGCGGGCGAATCCTGGGGATGGAGCCGGCGGGAAAGACGACGGTCATCGTGGCGGAGGCGCCGCTGGCTGAGCTGTTGAACTACGCGCTCGACCTCAAGTCGCGCACGCAGGGGCGAGCCACGTTCCAGATGGAGTTTGCGAGATACCAACAGGTTCCTGGCAACATCCAGGAGAAAGTCGTCGCGCAGGCCCAGACCGAGCAGGAATGAACGTCGCGCAGCACATGCAGCGGGATGCCGTGACCGCCCTTCCCTCGACCACGGCCGGTACCGTCCGCAAAGTGATGGAGGAACACGGGTTCGGCGTGCTCCTGGTCGCGTCCGAGGACGGGAACCTGCGGGGGTTCGTCACCCGCGCGTCGCTCAAGGGAGTCCTCGACTGGGAGGCTCCGATCGAGTCGGTTGCTCACCCGGTGAAGTTCTCCGTGTCGCCGACGGATACGCTGGAAAAGGCGACCCTGATCATGCTCGAGAATCGTCTCGTGCTCCTGCCGGTGACGGAGGAGAACCGCCTGGTGGGCGTGATCACGCAGAGCGCCGTGCTGCGTGGCCTGGCGGATGGTCTCGGCATCGGGCTCGAGGGAACGCGGATGCAGCTGCGGCTTCGCGCGGGATCCGAGGAGCTGTACCGCGTTCTCGACGTCCTGCGGGCACACAACGTCCACATCGTGAGCATGACGAACGCGTCGGCAAACGGGGAGCATCGCGACGTGATCCTGCGTGTCCAGGGGATCGGCGATCGCGAGGAGCTGCGCGCCGAACTTGAGCGGCGCCTCGACCGCGACCCGTGAGACGGCGGTCGCACCCCGGGCAGGGCGAAACCCGCGAGAACCCGAAACGGCGTTCTTGACCGGGCGAAGCGGGCTTCGTACAATCCGGCCGAATCGAGCAAGCCGCCAGCGTAGCTCAACCGGCAGAGCAACTGACTTGTAATCAGTAGGTTGCCAGTTCGACTCTGGCCGCTGGCTCTTGTCGATGGCTCGGAGGGGTACCGAAGCGGCCAAACGGGGCGGACTGTAAATCCGTTGGCGGACGCCTACGGGGGTTCGAATCCCTCCCCCTCCACTTGGGTTGGAAGCTTTGCGGGTTTGGGGTACACTCCGAACCCGGCGGAGTTGGACGTGCCCGTGTGGCTCAGGAGGTAGAGCACCCCCTTGGTAAGGGGGAGGTCGCCGGTTCGACTCCGGCCGCGGGCTCATGCTCGCGGCGGACGCTTTTTGTTTGATGGGACGGAAGATCGTCGAACCTACTGTCGCTGAGGAGGTCTAAGGAATGGCGAAGGAAGCTTTTGCGAGGAATAAGCCTCACCTGAACATCGGAACGATCGGCCATATCGACCATGGCAAGACGACGCTGACGGCGGCGATCACCAAGGTGCTGGCGTCCAAGGGATTGGCTCAGGAGCGATCGTACGATCAGGTGGCGAAGGCCGACGCCAAGCTGTTCCGACGCGACGCGACGAAGATTCTGACGGTCAACGTCGCGCACGTGGAGTACGAGACGGAGACGCGGCACTATGCCCACATCGACTGCCCGGGACACGCCGACTACATCAAGAACATGATCACGGGCGCCGCGCAGATGGACGGAGCGATTCTCGTCGTTTCGGCCACGGACGGGCCGATGCCTCAAACGCGAGAGCACGTCCTCCTTGCGCGCCAGGTGAACGTTCCGGCGATCGTCGTCTTCCTCAACAAGGTCGACCAGGTGGACGACCCCGAGCTCATTGACCTGATCGAGATGGAGATCCGCGATCTTCTGTCGAAGTACGAGTTCCCGGGTGACGAGACCCCGATCGTCCGCGGCTCGGCGCTTCTCGCGCTGCAGGCGTCGGACGTGAACTCGGCGGCCGTGAAGCCGATCTTCGACCTCATGGAGGCCGTGGACTCGTTCATCCCGCTGCCGGACCGGGACGAGGACAAGCCGTTCCTGATGTCGATCGAGGACGTGTTCTCGATCAAGGGGCGCGGCACCGTTGTCACCGGGCGGGTCGACCGCGGCAAGATCACCCCGGGTATGGAAGTGGAGATCGTCGGAATCCACGACCAGATCGAGAAGACCGTCGCGACGAGCCTCGAGATGTTCAACAAGACGCTCGAGTACGCGATCGCGGGCGACAACGTGGGCATCCTGCTGCGCGGCATCGACAAGGATCAGGTTGAGCGCGGGCAGGTCCTCGCCGCGCCGAAGACGATCACTCCGCACACCAAGTTCGAGGGCTCGATCTACGTTCTGACGCGCGACGAAGGCGGGCGGCAGAAGCCGTTCTTCACCGGCTATCGGCCGCAGTTCTTCTTCCGCACGACGGACATCACCGGCACGGTCATCCTGCCCGAGGGCGTGGAGATGGTCATGCCGGGCGACAACGTGGTCTTCACGGGCGAATTGATGCACCACGTCGCGATGGACGTAGGCCTCCGGTTCGCGATCCGCGAGGGCGGAAAGACGATCGGCGCCGGCGTCGTGTCGAAGATCATCGAGTAGCGTAAGAGAGGAACCGGCTCATGGCGAAGAAGGGCGAAGCGGTCGTCCACGTCACGCTCGCGTGCAGCGAGTGCGGGCGGAGGAACTACCACACGAAGAAGAACAAGGCCACCGCTCACGGCAAGCTGGAGCTGAACAAGTACTGCAAGTGGGACCGCAAGCACACGCTCCACAAGGAGGTCTAGAGCCTGGTGGGGCGGACGTGACAGGCCCGCGTCGGGCGGCCAAGAGTGCGATAGAGGCCCGTGTCGGGCCAGAGGTTCGATAGAGGCCCGTAGCTCAATTGGCAGAGCATCCGACTCCAAATCGGAAGGTCGGGGGTTCGAGCCCCTCCGGGCCTGCAAGGGCGATCCCTAGGCGAGGAGACGCAGATGATCGAGCGGATGGTGAACTACCTCAAGGGAGTGCGGCAGGAAGTCGGGCGCGTCAGCTGGCCGACGCGCAACGAGGTGATCTCGCTGACGGCGCTGATTCTGGTGCTGACCGTCGTCCTCACGATCTACATCTGGGGCGTCGACGGAGTCATCGGCCTCGTTCTCCGGTACGTCTTCCAGATCCGGGCGGCGTAGCCCGGTCCCAACCATCATGCGGCTGAAGAAGTGGTACGCAATCCAGACCTACGCGGGGTCCGAGTTGAAGGTCAAGGAAGACCTCAACGATCGGATCCGCAAGCGCGCTTGGGAGCGAGCGGCGGAGGCCTTCACCGTGGAAGGGGAGGAGACGTTCTTCCTCGTCCCGGTCGAGGAGGTCATCACGTCGCGAAGCCGGCGGGGGTCGGCGACCGAGTATCGGGTTCCGTACGACTACGATCTCGTCGCGAAGCCGAACGAGCGCATCCAGCGCGGCGAGCCGCTCGCCCGCAAGCCGGAGCGACACATCGAAGAGAGCGCGAAGATCATCGACGTCGAACCGCTGCAGCGCGTGATCATCGAACTCACGAACCGGAATGAGGAGACCTACCTGGTTCCGGCCGACAAGCACGTTCGCCGCGACATCCGCGTCGGGGAGAAGATCCGAAACGGCGTCCCGCTGACGACGGACAGCGACGAGCGGTTCGTCATCGCCAACCGCGGCGCCGTGGTGCTGAGAGACAAGGTTCGACGGGTGACGTTCGAACACCCGGACGGCAAAGAGAAGAAGCGGCTGATTCCTGAGAAATACGTGGCGCGGATCCGCAAGGGCCAGACGCTCGAGCAGGGAGACAAGATCGAGGAAGAGGACGTGATTCCGAGCCGCGCCTCGGGGCTCCTGAAGGTGAAGGAGTACAAGGACAAGCGCGTCGTGATGATCCAGAGGATCGAGAAGCGTCGGCTCTTCCCGGGGTACGTCTTCGGACGGCTGGGGCTCGAGGAGGAGCAGATGATGGAGCTGATCGACGGGATCAAAGGCGCGGTGCGCTACGTCGGCTCCAAGTTCAAGCCGATGCCGATCGAGGGCCCGGAGATGAAGCTGATCAAGCGGAAGGCCGGCTTGCTGGCGGTGCCGGTCGCCGCGGCGACGACGGCGGCCTCCACGGCGACGGGCGAGCCGAAGATCGAGATTGACTTCACCGTTGGCGAGGTCGTCGAGATCGTCGAAGGCCCCTTCGCCGACTTCACCGGCGAGATCAAGGAGATCGACAAGGACGCTGAGGAGATTACCGTCATGGTCAGGATCTTCGGGCGCGAGACGCCGGTGCGTCTCGGGTTCGAGGGGATCGAGAAGTTGTAGTCGAGAAACGAGGGAAGGGGAGGAGGTCGTATGGCACGAACTGCCATCGCGAAGATCACGTTGCAGATCCCGGCTGGCCAAGCCACGCCGGCACCTCCGGTCGGACCCGCGCTCGGCGAGCACAAGCTCAACATCATGGACTTCTGCAAGAAGTTCAATGAGGCCACGAAGGGCGAGACGCCCGGGATCATTATCCCGGTCATCATCTCCGTTTACATGGGGAACAAGTTCGACTTCGTGCTGAAGCAGCCGCCGGCCGCGGTGCTGATCAAGATGGCGGCGGGGATCCAGACAGGATCCGGCCAACCGAACCTGAATAAGGTGGCTCGCATCACGCGGGAACAGGTTCGCCGGATCGCCGAGCGCAAGCTTCCGGATCTGAACACGTACAAGCTGGAGTCCGCGATGAGGATCATCGAGGGCACCGCCCGGAACATGGGAGTCGAGGTGGTGGACGGGTGAAACGGAGCAAACGCTATACCGGGGTGTCCACGCTTGTTGAGCCTCGCGCCACGTACGGACTCGACGACGCCATGGCGAAACTCAAGGCGTCGGCGACGGCCAAGTTCGACGAGACCGCAGAGGTCGCCGTGGTGCTTGGCATCAAGTCGAGCCAGACGATCGTCCGGGGGACGTGCAACCTGCCCCACGGAACCGGCAAGAAGGTCCGCATCCTGGCCTTCGCCAAGGGAGACTCGATCGCGGAGGCCGAGAAGGCTGGCGCCGACTACGTCGGCGGCGACGACTTGGCGAAGAAGATCCAGGAGGGGTGGTTCGAGTTCGACAAGGTCGTCGCCACGCCCGACATGATGCCCGTCGTGGGAAAGCTGGGTAAGGTCCTCGGTCCGCGAGGGTTGATGCCGAGCCCGAAGACCGGAACCGTGACGAAAGACATCGGCCAGGTCATCGGGGAGCTGAAGAAGGGAATGGTCGAGTTCCGCTCGGACCGAACGGGTGTGGTTCACTCCGTGTTCGGGAAGGCCTCGTTCGAAGCGACGGCGCTGAAGGAGAACCTGATCGCTGTGATTCGCGGCGTGGCGGAGCGGAAGCCTGAAGAGGGCGTCAAGGGACGCTACATCCGGAAGGTGAGCGTCGCCTCGACCATGGGACCGGGAATCACGATCGACCTCGGCGAAGTGACTGCGGTCGCGGAGAACGTCGAGTAGGAGCGCGAGATGCCGACCCAAGTGAAGATCGAGGAAGTCGCTCGACTGAAGGAGAAGTTCGAGAAGGCAGTCTCGTTGGTGCTCGCCGACTACCGCGGCCTGACGGCCAATGAGATGGTGGAGCTTCGCGAGAAGTTCACGAAGCAGGGAGTGGACTACCGCGTCGTCAAGGACACGTTGGCGAGGATCGCGGCGAAGGAGGCGGGGATCGAGGGCCTCTCGGACCTCTTCTCCGGCCCGATCGGCGTCGCGATCGGCTACGGCGACCCGGCGGTTGCCTTCAAGATCTCCGACGAGTGCCGGCGGACGTACGCGCCGAAGTACCAGCTCAAGGGCGGTCTCTTCGAGGGGGCCGTCGTTGTGGAGAAGGACGTCGCGAAGTACGCGACGCTTCCGTCGAGGGAGCAGCTGCTGGCGAAGCTGGCGATGCTCCTCCAGAGCCCGATGCGCGCGCTCGCCGCGGTGCTGCAGGCCAAGATCCGCGAGTTGGCGATCGTCCTGAACGAAGTGAAGAAGCAGCGTGAAGAACAGAAAGAGGAGGCATAAGCGATGGCGAACCAGGACATCCTCCAGCAGATAGAGGAGATGTCGGTCAAGGATCTGGCCGAGCTCGTCGAGATGATCGAGGAGCGATTCGGGGTCTCGGCGGCGATGGCGGCCCCCGTGGCTGTGGCGATGGCTCCCTCCGCCGGCGGCGGAGACGCGGCGGTTCCCAAGGCGGAGACGTACAAAGTCATCATGAAGAGCGCCGGGCAGAAGAAGATCCAGGTCATCAAGGAGATCAAGGACATCACGGGCCTGGGGCTGAAGGAATGCAAGGAGTTGGCCGACAAGATCCCGGCGACGATCAAGGAGAACGTCGGCCCGGACGAGGCGACGAGCATCAAGGAGAAGCTGGAGGCGGCCGGGGCTGAGATCGCATTGGAGTAACCTCACACGCCAGAGAGATCTGGGATCTGCATACGCCTGCCTTAGGGCGCACAGCGCTCTAGGGCAGAGCGTTGTTTCCAAGGGGAGAAGATGAAGTACCGAGAACGAAGATCCTACGGACGGATTCAGGAAATCCTTCCCCCACCGTACCTGTTGGCCGATGTGCGTTCGTCGTTCGAGGAGTTCGTCGAGAAGGGCATCAAGCGCGCGTTTGCAGACGTCACGCCGATTGAGGGGCACGGCAAGGACGGACTGCGGATGGATTTCGTCGCCCCGTATCTCGGAGACCCGCGCAACACCGAGGCCGAGTGCAAGGACAAGGATCTGACGTTCTCCCGCCCGCTGCGCGTGGGCGCGAGGCTCTACCAGGAGGGGAAGCTCCTCCAGGAAACGGAGCTCTACATCGGCGACTTCCCGATGATGACGAACCGCGGGACGTTCATCATCAACGGGTCGGAGAACGCGCTCGTCAACGAACTGACCCGCGCCCCGGGCGTCTACTTCACACAGGAGGACACCAACCAATACAAGGGCCACATCCTTCCGGAACTCGGAGCTTGGCTGGAGATCCTCCTGGACACGAAGCGGGGCACGCTTCGCGCGAACCTCGATCGAAAGGGGCGCGTCGTGGCGACGGTGCTCCTGAAGGCGCTCGGCTTCGACGAGACGCGCATGTGTCGGTACTTCTCGTTTCTCGTGACCCCCGTGACCGCAGAGAAGCTAGCTCCCTACGTCGGGAGCCGCGTTGCGGAGCCCCTCGCCAAGGGGAAGAAGGAGCCGATCCTCGCCTTCGGTGAGATCCTGCAGAAGAGCCACCTGGCGAAGATCGAGGCGGCGGGACTCAAGTCGATCCGCCTCGTCAACCGCTATGTCCAGCGTGCCCTGGAGGAGGATCAGACGACGAGCCAGGAGGAGGCGCTGCGCGCCGTGTACCGCAAGCTGCGCCCGTCCGATCGCTCCTCCCCGGCGCAGATGGGGGAATACATCGAGACCCTGTACTTCCACCCCACGAGCTACCACCTGTCGGAGGTCGGACGCTTCAAGGTGAACCGGAAGCTTGGCATGGGGCTGAAGGAACCGGTGCTGTACCTCGCCGACATCGTACGGACGATCCGCGTGCTGATCGACGTCCCGAACCATCCGGAGCTTCTCGATGAGAAGGACCACCTGGCGAACAAGCGCGTCCGCCTGCCGGGGGAGTTGGCGGAGAGCGCTCTCCGGACCGGGCTGGTGCGCATGGCGCGAATCGCCCGCGACAAGCTGTCGAAGTACGCGCTCGAGGAGAAGGACACCATCCGGCGACTCATCTCGACCCGCACGGTCCAGGGATCGATCAACCAGCTGTTTTACACAGGCCGATTCTCGCAGTTCCTCGAGCAGACGAACCCGCTCACGGAGCTGACGCACAAGCGGCGGTTGAACGCGCTCGGTGGCGGGCTCACGAAGCGGAGGGCGAAGATCGAGGTCCGTGACGTTCACTCGTCGCACTACGCTCGCATCTGCCCGATCGAGACGCCGGAAGGGCAGAACATCGGGCTGATCACGTCCCTCGCCTGCTACGCAGGAGTCAACGAGTACGGGTTCCTCGTGGCGCCGTACCGAAAGGTCGTGAAGGGGAAGGTCACAGATCAGATCGACTACCTCATGGCCGACGACGAGGAGGGTCTGAAGATCGCACCTGCGACGGCGGCGGTCAGCGCTGCCGGCAAGCTCCTCGGCGAGCGGATCGAGGTTCGAACGGGGCGGGAAGACGTCATCCTCGTGAAACCGGACGAGGTGGACTACGTCGGGGTCTCCCCGCGAGCGCTCGTCGGGATATCGTCCGCGCTCATTCCGTTCCTCGAGCATGATGACTCGAACCGCGCACTGATGGGAGCCAACATGCAGCGGCAGGCGGTGCCGTTGCTCGGCCCCGAGGCGCCTCTGGTCGGGACGGGGCTCGAGCGTCAGGCGGCCATGGACTCGGGGATGCTGCTCGTCGCCGAGGAAGACGGCGTCGTCGCCGAAGTGGACGCAGACCACATCGTGGTGGGGAAGAAAGGGAAGACGGGGAAGGCAGCCAAGAAGCGGACGTACACGCTGGTCAGTTTCGAGCGATCCAACCAGGACACGATCCTGCACCAGCGACCGGTGGTGAAGGAAGGAGATGCGGTTAAGGTCGGGGATCTCCTCGCCGACGGACCGTCCAGCGATCTCGGAGAGCTGGCGCTCGGACGAAACCTGCTCGTCGCGATCATGCCGTTTGAGGGGTACAACTACGAGGACGCGATCGTCGTGAGCGATCGCCTGGTCCGAGAGAACTTGCTCGACTCGGTCCACATCGAGGAGTTCGAGGTGAAGGCCGAGGAGACGAAGCTCGGCCCGGAAGAGATCACCGCCGACATCCCGAACATCTCCAAGGAGGACCTGAAGAACCTCGACGAGGACGGGATCGTCCGCGAGGGCACGGTCGTCCGAACGGGAGACATCCTGGTTGGCAAGATCACGCCGCGCGGCGAGTCGGAGCCGACGCCGGAGGAGAAGATCTTCCGCTCGATCTTCGGCGAGCGCGCGCGCAACGTCAGGAACACGTCTTTGCGGATGCGGCCCGTGGCCGGCACGGCCAAGGTCATCAAGGTGAAGAAGTTCTCGCGCGACCAGGGCGACGAGCTTGACGCGGGGGTCAACGAGCTGGTCAAGGTGTTCGTCGCGCAGCGGAAGACGATCTCCATCGGCGACAAGCTCGCCGGCCGCCACGGCAACAAGGGCGTCATCTCCACCGTACGACCGATGGCGGAAATGCCTTTCCTGCCGGACGGAACGCCGGTCGACCTGGTGCTGAACCCGATGGGCGTGCCGTCGCGCATGAACCTCGGGCAGATCTTCGAGGCGAACCTGGGCTGGCTCGCGCACCTCAAGGGCGAGCTCGTCGCCAGCCCGATCTTCGACGGAGCCAAGGAGGACGAGATCCTCGAGGAGCTCCGCAAGGAGCGGAAGAAGGCGGGTCTCCTCGACGGGGACGATCACGACGGCAAGGTCACCCTTCGGGACGGCCGGACCGGCGAGCCGTTTGCGCGCCCCATCACCGTTGGGCACATGTACATCCTCAAGCTGGAGCACATCGCCGACGAGAAGATCCACGCCCGATCGACCGGGCCGTATGCGCTGATCACCCAGCAGCCGCTGGGCGGCAAGGCGCAGTTCGGTGGCCAGCGCCTCGGGGAGATGGAGGTCTGGGCGCTGGAGGCGTACGGGGCGTCGGCCCTTCTTCAGGAGATGCTCACCGTGAAGTCGGACGACACGCGCGGGCGAATCCAGTTGTACAAAGCGATCCTGAAGGGCGAGGAGTTCCCGAAACCGGGTCTTCCGGAGTCGTTCAAGGTCTTGCTGCGCGAGCTGCGGAGCCTCGGTCTCTATCCGCGCGTCTACGACCGAAGTGGATACGAAGTCGACATCACCTAGCGGAGATGGAGAGGAACGGGCGGCGGGCTTCGTCGTCTTCTGCGACGAGGAGGGTCGCCGCGTCTATTTGATCCTCCTCCACCGTAACGGAGGCCACTGGGGATTCCCGAAGGGGAGGATCGAAGCGGGAGAGAACCGCGTGGAGGCCGCGCAGCGCGAAATCCGCGAGGAGACCGGGATCTCCGACCTTGCGTCGATCCCGGGATTCTCGGCGCGAAGTCGGTACCGCGTGGTACGAGGCGGACGAACCCTCGAGAAGACCGTCGACTACTTCCTCGGGCGAACCGGCACGAGGTCGGTACGGCTGTCGCACGAGCACGACGAGGCCCGGTGGCTGGACCTCGAGCGGGCGCGGGCCACGTTGACGCATGCCGAGAGCCGCCGCGTGCTCGACGAGGCGGATGCATTCCTCGAGGCGAAGCGCCGATCGCGGCGCGAAACGGAGGGATGAGCGATGCAGGGGGAGTCGGTTCGGGAGTTCGCCGAAGCGCGGCGAGAGGGGCAGCGACGGCTGCTCGAGGCGGCGAACCTCCCAATGCGCCGCTTCCTTGCGCTGGACGGCGATGCTTACGCTGAGGGCGCTCTCTCGCGGAAGGAGAAGGAGCTCCTTGGGCTCGTCGCCTCGGTCGTCCTCCGCTGCGACGATTGCGTCCGCTATCACTTGCAGCAGACCCACAGCGTCGGGGTGTCCCGCGAGGAGACCGTCGAGGCGCTGACCGTGGCGCTTGTTGTAGGGGGATCCGTCGTCATCCCCAACCTGCGGCGCGCGTTCGCCTTCCTTGACGCCCTCGAGGGAGCGGAGGAGTGAGAGCGGTTCTCGCTCGGAGTCTGAGTTCGCACGCCGGAGTGTGGAGGTGTCTTCGATGGGGAAGTTGACGTTCGTCGACAAGGCGCTCGCGGAGCTGGGTGAGAAGGGGCTCGACAACACGATCCGCACGATCGAGAGCTCGGCGGGTGCGTGGGCCACGATCGGGCGACGGCGGGTCCTGAACCTGTGCTCAGACGACTACCTCGACCTCGCCGACGACCAACGCTTACGGGAAGCCGCGACGGCGATCGCGTTCCCGACGGTCCCACATGGGAAAGCGCGGACTCGCGTGACGATGCTCGCCGGCCACAGCGCAGATGACCTGGAGCTCGGGGTCGATGCGTTCGCTCACGTGGGGCGGGAACTGGGAGTGATCAGGAGATGAAGAGAGAACCCATTCGTACCGACAAGGCTCCCGCCGCCGTGGGGCCGTACTCCCAAGGGATCCGGGCGGGACAGCTCGTCTTCACGTCGGGCCAGATTCCACTCGTCCCGGGCGGAGAGCTGGTCCGGGGCGACATCCAGAGCGCAACGCGGCAGGCGCTCGAGAATGTGCGTGGCGTCCTGGCGGCGGGCGGAGCATCCATGGCCGACGTCGTCAAGGTGACGGTGTTCCTCGTCGACATGGGCGATTTCGCCGCGGTGAACCAGGTCTATGCGGAGTGGTTCGCGGAGCCGTTCCCCGCGCGGTCGTGTGTCCAGGTCGCCCGCCTCCCGCTTGACGCGCCGCTTGAGATCGAGGCGGTCGCCATCATTCCATGACGCGGACGGCCGAGACGTTCGCTCGCCCGCTCTTCGACGCCCACTGCGACGCCCCGATGAAGGTCGTCGACCTGGGCGGCGACTTCACGTGCGAGTCCGCGCCGATGCACGTCACGCTCCCTGCCCTCGAGGAGGCCGGCGTGCGCGTCCAGGTGTTCGCTTCCTGCGCCGTTTACCCCGATACGCCTCCGGACCGGATCGTCGAGCGCGGCGTGGCGATGGTCGATGCGGTAGGCGCGATGGCGGAGGCGTCGGCCGGGCGAATGCGGGTGGCGGCCACCGCTCGCGACGTGCAGGAGGCGATGGCGGGCGGTCCGATCGGCGCGCTCGTCGCGCTCGAGGGTGCCGACCCGCTCGAAGGGAGGGCCGAGAACCTCCGTTCGCTGGTCGGGCGCGGGGTGCGCAGCGTGATCTTCGCCTGGAAGGACAACGAGTTCTCCGGGACGGCGTTCGGGACGAATCGCGGCCTCAGCCGCGAGGGCGAGCGACTCCTTGGCCTGGCGGAGGAGATCCGAGTCATGGTCGACGTCTCGCACCTCTCGGACTCCGCGTTCGACGACGTTTGCGCCCGAAGCTCTCGCCCGTTCATTGCGAGCCACTCGAATTGCCGATCCCTCTGTCCTCACCTTCGCAACCTGACCGACGCGATGATTCGCGCGCTGGCCGATCGGGGAGGCGTGATGGGGATCAACCTTGCCCCGCACTTCCTCGATGCTGCGCACTCGGCGGCCATGGCCGCCCTGCGTCGCGGGACGAGTTCGGGTCCGCTATCGCCTGCCCAGAAAGCCGATCTCGCCGCGCGGCGGGCGGCGATTCCGCTCCCGAGCTTCGATCTCGTGGCGGCCCACGTTCTTCATGCAATTCGGATCGGCGGCGAAGACGTGGTCGGCCTAGGAGGCGACCTCGACGGAATCGAGCTACTGCCCGTGGGGATCGAGACGGTCGCCGACTACCCGAAGATCGCGTCCCTTCTTCGGGCTGCGGGGCTTTCGGATCGGCAGATCGACAAGGTCTGCTACGCGAACCTGCTTCGCGTTTTCACCGAGGTACTCGCCTAGCGCGTGGTTCCTTGGCGTCTCCATAACGCGTAGACCGCGTTCAGGGCGCGCGCGTAGCGGGGACCGAGGACTCGGGCGTCGGTGGACTCGGGCTCGTTATCCATCGTGACGTACGGGATGCGGTGGTGGCGCACGAGAAGCAACCCCGACTCCTCCGGGGCGAGGCGGGACCAATCGTCGGAGCCGTACGTGCGCTCCATCTCCTCGCGCGGGACCGAGTGCGTCAGGGTTCCGCTTCGCCGCTTCTTGTCGTATCTCGCAAGATTCCGTCGCCACGACTCCTCGAACGACACCGACACGTAGAGCGCCGCGGCACGCGACAAGAGGTCGTCGGACAGCCGAGGGAAGGCGTCGGCGTACCCTCGCGGCCCGCCGCGGGAGAACTCGACCAGGAGTGTGCCGCCTGCAGGGCGTCGGGCGAGGCGGCCGGCCGCCGCTCGGTTGATCCGGTCGATCAGGATTCCCCAGATTGCGGGGTTCGTGACGGCGTAGTTGTCGTCGGAGTGCTTCGAGTGAAGCCGGTGGCGCCCTTCGCGCTCGCGTGCGTCGTCCCCCTCGAACTCCTCCCACAGGAACCTGAAGTCGTCGATGACATCGAGCAAGCCGAGGTGGTAGCCCTTGGCCCGCTCGTCGACGGGGAGTGCGGACATGAAGTCGATGAACTCGCTCTTTCCGCTTGCCGGCCGTCCCAGCAGGAGCAGGACATCGAGGTTTCCCGCGCCGCACACGGACTCAGGGGCATACTCGAGGTTCAGGACGCGCTCCACGGCGTCGACGACGGGGGCCGCCGGCCGATCCGCGTCGATCGTCACGAGCCTCGTTCGGCGCGCGTCGTGCCATGCTACAAGCTCGCGCAGGAATCGCTCGAGCGTCGGCCCGTCGACGGCGTATTGAGGCGTGCCGCGTGCTGCTTGGCGGACCAGGGACTGGGCGATGGGGAGATCGAGGCGGAGGTAGAGATCCGGTCGCGGCAGGCCGGACTCGATCTCGTTGTAGGCGCGGAGAAACGAGGCGTCCCCGAGCGCGCGGGAGTACGCGTAGTGCACGCCGAGATGGGACTCCTCCAGGCACAAGGCGCCCGCGGCGAGGATCTCGCGCACGCGGTGCGCGCGCTCCGGGGCGGTGCGACGGAGCGCAGCGGTCAGGCGATCGCGATCGCCGAAGAGGTCGATTCCCTCCGCCTCGACGACCTCCTTGACCCATTCGGGGAGGGCGCGGACGCGCCGCGGGTAGAAGCGTGAGAGGAGGGCGAGGACCTCCGTTTTGCCCGCGGCGGGAAGGCCCTCGACCACGACATGACGAACGCTCTTCTCGTTCACGGCGGCATCATACCCCGCGCCGCGGGCTGCGGCAGGCGCAGGGTCGAGTGTTCTCGACACCAGGGAATGGGCCGGTATAATGGGCCAACTCGAAAGGAGCCTGGGGAATTGAAGAAACTGATTATCGTCGAGTCGCCGACCAAAGCGCGCACCATTGGTCAGTACCTCGGAAAGGACTACCGCGTGCTGTCGTCGCAGGGCCACGTGCGGGACCTGCCGCAGAACGACCTCGGCGTTGACATCGAGAACGGGTTCGAGCCGAAGTTCGAGACCAAGCGAACGAAGCTCTTGACGGAACTGCGCAAGGCGGCCGAGGGCGTGGACAAGGTGTACCTCGCGACCGACCACGACCGGGAGGGGGAGGCGATCGCCTACGACCTGTTCACCATTCTGAACCGGGTCGTCAAGAACGAGGAAGCGTTCTCCCGTCCGATCTTCAACGAGATCACCAAGCCGGTGATCCGGGCCGCGCTGGCGAAGCCGGAGGCGATTGACCTCGACAAGGTGGAGGCGCAGCGCACGCGGCGCATCCTCGACCGCCTGATGGGGTACATGGTCAGCCCGCTCTTGTCGCGAATCCTGGCGGGAAGCCGGTTCGCGGGGTTGTCGGCCGGCAGGGTCCAGTCCGTCGCGCTGCGCTTCCTGTGCGACCGCGAGGCCGAGATCGCCCAGTTCGTGCCGGAGGAGTACTGGGAGATCGACGCGGAGCTGGGGAACGGCGCCGCGTTCACGGCGTCGGTGACGCACCGCGGCGAGGAGAAGCTGTCGGTGCGGTCGCAGGCCGAGGCGGACGAGATCGAGGCGGCGTTGCGCACGACGAAGGCCGTCGTTGCTTCCGTGGAAGAGAAGGATCGGCTGCGCAACCCGGCCGCGCCGCTCATCACGAGCTCGCTCCAGCAAGCGGCATCCTCCTTCCTCGGCTTCTCTCCGAAGCGGACGATGAGTGTGGCCCAGGAGCTGTACGAGGGGATCAGCCTGCCGGAGGGAAACGAGGGGCTGATCACGTACATGAGAACCGACTCGGTCCGGCTGTCCGAGGAGGCGATTGCAGCGGCGCGGGAGGAGATCGAGAAGACATACGGGGCGAAGTACCTGACGCCCAAAGTGCGCACGTTTGAGAACAAGCGGCGGTCCCAGGATGCCCACGAGGCGATTCGCCCCACCGATGTCCGGCGGAGCCCCGAGGCGGTCGCGGCCTGCCTCACAGCCGACCAGCAGAAGCTCTACCGCCTCATCTACGGGAGGTTCCTCGCGACGCAGATGACGCCGTCGGTGTTCCGCCAGCGGACCGTAACCGTCGCTGCCGGGGAGTTCACCCTGCAGGCGACGGGAAGCCGGCTCGAGTTCGATGGGTTCCTGCGCGTGCTCCCCGACCGGCGCGAGAAGGAAACCCAGTTCCCGCCCGACCTTCGCAAGGGCAAGCGCCTCGCCCTGCTCTCCGTAGCGAAGCGGCAGAAGTCCACGGAGCCGCCGCGCCGCTACAGCGAGGCCGGGCTCGTCAACCTCCTGGAGAAGGAGGGGATCGGCCGACCGAGCACGTACGCGTCGATCGTCTCCGTGATCCAGGAGCGTGGGTACGCGACGAAGGATGGGGGCAGCCTGCGGCCCACGCTCCTCGGGCAGATGGTCGTCGACTTCCTCAACCGGTTCTTCGTCGAAACCGTCGAGCCCCACTTCACCGCGCACCTCGAGGAGGACCTCGACCGGATCGAAGAGGGCGAGATGTCGAGGGGAGACGCCCTGAGCGAGTTCTACGGCCCGTTCTCGGCCCGGCTCGGAGCTCTCGAGAAGCAGCTCGAGGACGGTGAGGAGCGCCCGTTCCAGGTTCCGTCCGACGTGATCTGCGACGTCTGCGGCGCGCCGATGGAGCTGCGCTACTGGAAGGGAACCCACTTCCTTGGGTGTTCGCGGTACCCGGAGTGCAAGAACACCGTGAATGTGCCTCCGAACCTGGACGTCGTCTACACCTCGGGCGTCGTGCGGGTGAAGGACGCGCTCGAGACGGCCGCGGCCTCCACGGCGGAGACGGTTGAGTGCCCGAAGTGCGGCGGCGCGATGGAACTCCGCACCGGTCGATACGGACGCTACTACCGATGCACGAACACGGATTGCGGGGAGACCGCGCCGGTGTCGACAGGAGTGACGTGCCCGATCTGCCAAGAAGGCACGCTTGTCGAGAAATACTCGGCCAAACGGCGCAGGACGTTCTACAGCTGCAACCGCTACCCGAAGTGCCGTTTCGCGGTGAGCGACCGGCCGGTCAAGGCGTGCCCATCCTGCGGCGTCGGTCTTGTGGTGGAGAAGCAGGGCGAACGGCGGTGCACGTCGAAGGAATGCGACTACCGCGAGGACCTCGAGGGCAGCGAAGCGTCGACGTCGCTCGACAACCAGGCGCCCTAGCGACCGCCACGCCGCCGGAAAGCTACGCGGCTTCGGACAGGAGCTTGAACCACTCGAGCCGCTGCTTCAGGTCGGAGTCCTGGAGCTTGGCCAGGGCTTCCTTCTGGATCTGCCGAACCCGCTCGCGACTGATGCCGAACTCGATCCCGACCTCGTCGAGGGTCTTCGGCTGGTAGTCGTTTAGTCCGTAGCGGAGTTCCAGGATCTTCTTCTCGCGATCGGTGAGCCTCTCGTCGAGCGCCCGCTCGAGTTCCTCGACCAAGAGGTGCTCGAACGTCTCGCGCTCCGGAGACTCGACGGTGGCGTCCTCGATGAAGTCGCCAAGCACGGAGCCGTCGTCGTCATAGCCGATCGGAGTGTCCAGGGATGTCATGCTCTGGGCCGTCTTCTTCGCCTTGATGATGTTGTCGACGGTCGTCTCGAGCGCGTGGGCAAGGGCCTCCGGAGTCGGCAGCTCGCCGTTCTTCTCCTTGAGGAAGTTGCGCTCGACCTGGTAGATCTTGCGGATCAACTCGTTGATGTGCGTCGGCACACGGATCGTGCGAGAGCGGTTCGTGATCGCGCGCAGGATCGCCTGCCGAATCCACCACGTGGCGTAGGTCGAGAACTTGTACCCCTTGGTGTAGTCGAACTTCTCAATCGCCTTCATCAGGCCGAGGTTCCCCTCCTGGATCAGGTCGAGGAACGGCAGCCCGCAGCCGCGGTACTTCTTGGCAATCGATACGACGAGGCGGAGGTTGGCCTCGGCAAGCTCCTCGCGGGCCCGCTGGTCTCCGGCCTCGATCCGCTTGGCGAGCCGCACCTCGTCCTCGCGAGTGAGCAGCGGGACGCGGCTGATCTCTCCGAAGTACGTGCGAATCGGGTTGTCGGCATGAGAGGGACGATCGTCCATCCGATCGACATCGAAGTCGTCGTTGGCCTTCGTGCTCAAGTTCTTGCTCAGGCTGATCGTCGCCCTTGGCTCTTTCATGGCTCCTCCTGGCCAGCATGCCAAGTGGGGGTGCTATCGAAATGAAACCGGCGGCCGGATGGCCTCCGATCAGGCTTCGCTTGTGCGCTCCTACCTGCGATGCTTCTTCTTCCCCTCGGAATGGGTCGAACTACCGACCAAGTATACCACAACGCCCGCAGCGCGTGAAGACGAGCAGATTTCCCCCTTCAGGCCCCCGCCGGTGGTGATGACCGACGGCCTCACTGCCTTGGCAAGAAGGCGAGGAGCGCGGCGACGCCCAGCCCAGCGAGAATCCACAGGACGTCCCAGTCGTACTGGGGCGACGCGGGACGCGCCCTGCCGAGGCCGACGCAGAACCCGAGGGCGATCTCCGGGGAGAACGTCCACTCGGCGAGGTAGATCGGTTCGAGCGTTCGGAACTGGAGTTGGATCGCCGCCGACTCGGCGAGCCAGATCTGGTAGCCAGCGCGCAGATTCCACAGCGGCCGAATGGACCATGCCAGGCCGACGCGCGTCCACTGCGTCGTGATGCCGCCGCCTGCGAAGACGTCGGTCGGCCCCACCCACCCCTTGACCAGGAGGGACAGGCCCATCTCGAAGACGTCGGGGAACGTGGCCGGGTACGTCCCGAGGTCGAAGAAGGTCGTGAGGTGCGGGGAGAGGAGGGCCTCGACCGAGACGAACGAGAAGGACGCGGCCCAATCGACGGGCAACTCGTAGGGGACGCTGACCCCGAACCCGATGGAGGCGAGCGCCGGTCGCATGGCCGCGCTCGGCGTCCCCGCGCACGCGATCAGGAGCCCAACGATCACTGCACTCTGGACGAGTCTCCGAGTCATCATTCTCCCCGCATCGTACGCATCTCCCTGGGCGGGGGCGCGGCGGACGGCCTGCCGGGTGGGGAGCCGTGTCCGCTCGACGTCGGACGTCGGGGTTGACGAGGACTGCGCCTAGGGTACGCTCTTTGCCGCGTGGGAGGGGTGATGCGCATTCGCGACTTCCGAATCGAGGATTACGACGCCGTGACCGCGCTCTGGACGGCCGCCGGGCTGCCCTTCCGTCCGAACGGAAGAGACCGCCGGGAGCCCGTTGCGCGGGAGATCGAAGGTGACCGGGCGCTTTCCTTGGTTGCGGAGGAGGGCCCACGGATCGTCGGCGTCGTCTTCGGGACGCACGACGGAAGAAAGGGCTGGATCAATCGGCTTGCTGTCGCTCCCGATCTCCGTCGCCGGGGCCTCGCAAAGGCTCTCGTCGGCGAGGTTGAGGCCCGTCTGCGTCGTCTCGGGATCGGGATCGTCGGGTGCCTCATTGAACAGGAAAACAGGGTCTCGCAGGCTGCATTCGCAGAGCTTGGGTACAAGCGGCACCCCGAGATCATCTACCACGCCAAGCGATTCACCGCGGAGCCGTGAACCGCACGCTCGCCGGGCTCTCACTCGTGCGGGAGGGTCACGGTCCCCGGGACGATCGACGAGGTCTCCCCGATGTCATTGGTCACCAAAAGCTGGACGTCATAGCTCTCCTGAAGCGGGTACCGCACGCGCACCACGGGCACCGTTACCGTCTTCGTGAAGTCGAGGGGCGAGAGGATGGCCACGTCGTCTCCGAATACCCACATGTACCCCGTGATCGCGTCCCCGTTGGGGTCGGACGAAGCGGACGCGTCCAGGTCGACGACCTTCGGGTCGGCCGGGTCGACGTTGGCCGAAGTTCCTGAGCCGGAAACAGCGGGATCGCCGTTGGGGTGGGGAGTCTGTGCAGAATCGAACTGCTCCGTACTGTCTACACTCTAGAGCTCATACTGCAAGCGGGTTACGTGCTCAGACCGCCGAAGATCAGTATGCCACGTTCTCGAGGGCCATGTCAAGGAAAAGGGGCACATTCTACATGTCTACAGAAACCAGACTCGCGGAAGCCGAAAAACATCGATCCGATCTGCACTAGCTGTTCGTTTTGACGTCGCAATCCCCAGGAACTTCGGCCTAGGTGTTGCGGACGCGC
>Ga0209610_1000480_pt1 | contig 20972 bp, 17 predicted proteins | sample LakKivw275mmetaG_FD_184137 | JGI IMG/M metagenome (GOLD analysis project Ga0209610, IMG submission 184137) | Anoxic lake water microbial communities from Lake Kivu, Rwanda to study Microbial Dark Matter (Phase II) - Lake Kivu water 275m metaG... | ecosystem: Environmental > Aquatic > Freshwater...
GGCGGAAAAAAGAAACTACAAAGAAAAGCCAAAGACCTGCTCCGCTTAGCTCCGCAGGTCTTTTATAAGGTATCTGAACAATGAGTTATGATTTTACACCAACATTTAGGACTTGACTCAATAAATCCGGAATCATTCCATGACCATATACTAATCGAATTTATCTCTTTTAGCACGATTTCACTATTTCCATCTTGATTAACATCTGTAATAGTAATATCCTGAGGAGCTGAGTCTAAATTATAAAATGTCGGAGTTGTGGCTACTCCACTGTCATCAAAAACAATATATCCCCAAAATAATCCTTGATTGGATATCCAACAGATAGCATGCTCATTGAAAGGTAAATCCATGCAAATAATTTTGTGCACGGCGTTATTCCTTCCAAGCGGATAATCTGTATAAGTATGATTTGTTTGATTGAAATTGTTGAAAACTCTGAAATATTGTATAAAGTCTGAAGTTCCTGTTGGTACATATCCGGTCAAAGCTATCAAATCCAAATTTCCATCGTTGTTTATGTCATGTAGGATTAGGTTCTCCTGATACCCGCAGAAAGACAAGGTCGAATCTACCACATTGAACCGCCCGAAGCCATCATTTATGAGTATTGAGATTGATGGATTAGTATATCCCCATCCGGTCTTGTGACCTAAGATAATATCCTGAAATCCGTCAGAGTTAAGGTCAGCAAAACAAGCGCTTGCCGGTTGACGTGGAACTTGCAGTTCATATGCAAAGGTATTAGTTGATATCACTACAGATATTAATAACAAAACAACATAGATGAGTGATCTGCACCAGGTGTGCATAGCACCTCCTTTGCACCTTTGCCTTAAAATCCTCTTGTGTTTCTTTTGTTCTGTGTGCCGTCCTGACGGACTTTTCTGCTGTTTGACATGCATCTCCCGGCACTTACGTGCCGGGTTACATTCTGTCGTCCCGGCGGGACTATACGTCAATTACTGTTATTGTATCCCTTGCTTCTTTGCGGCTTTGCACCTTTGCGGCTTTGCGTTAAAATCCCTTCACTGGTTTTATATGCCAATCAATAATAGATGACTTTGGAGATAATTTTGTTCTTGCCGCGGGACTTGGAATCATACATGGCGGAATCGGCTTCCGAGATGAGCTTTTCCAGGTGCACGGCGGAATAGGGTGTCTCAAACACGCAGGAGGCAATGCCAATGCTGATGGTGAGATGGATCTCCGCGCGCTCGAACCTGAAGGTGTAATCCATCATTTCCCTTCTGAGCTTGTCCAGGGCCTGTTCCGTCTGGATATGGTCGGAATTGAACATCACGATCAGGAATTCCTCGCCGCCATAGCGGATGACGAAGTCGCTCTTGCGGAAAAAGCTGCGCAGGATATTCGACATTTCGGCAAGGATATAGTCTCCGGCCAGGTGGCCATAGTTGTCATTGATGGGTTTAAAATCGTCGATGTCAATGATCACTACGCTGAGGGGTGATTGCTGGCGCACGGCGAGCTGGAGCAGTTCATTGATGTTGTTGTAGAGGAAGCGGCGGTTGTGCAAACCGGTCAGCGTGTCCCGGAGGGAAAGTTCCTCCACCTGGTGATAAAGCTCGTTGATCTTTTCATAATTGGACTGCAGGGTCTCGACGTAGGCGTTGCTCTGGATGTTGATCAGGCTGATCAGTTCTTTAGTGATCTGCTCAATGTTTTTCTGGAGTTCCAGATACTCTGCGGCGGGGAAATTTTTGAGGAAAAACTGATTGATCCTGCCGATCCAGTTCCAGTATTTATGAATGTAGTAATTGGAATGCTGAAAATCAGTCACGGATTCCATGAACCCGGAAGCCAGGGAAGATTTGATGCTGCCGGAAAAGTAATAGATGTTCTGCAACTGACCGACCTTGAAAAGAGTCGAAGGCATGGACTGGAGCCGGCTGAGGTAGTTCAGTTTTTCACCCGTGGTAACAGATTTGTCAGGCAAGCTGAAAAGCTCATACAGCAAAAGTGAAGTATTCTGTTCGTCGGATGCTTCCACCGATTCCAGCAGCAGGGTCAGGATCTCCTTGCGGAGGGAATTGGGCCGGAGCCAGTTGATGGACAGCACCCATTGGATGATGAAATATTCGGTGGTGCAGCGGTCCATGTATTTCCAGGCCCTGAGGACCAGCTCGAGCCAGTTGAACTGAGTTTCAAGTTCCTGCCCGGCCAGGCATTCCGCCTTGGTCTTGAGCATTTTTACCAGCAACATATGCAAAGAAGGCGGAGAAGTGTCATTCAGAACTTTGGTCAGTTCAGAAAGATAGGTGCAGGATTTTCCGGAGCTCAGCTCAATGAGCAGAAACACCATTTCCAGCAGGAAGAGATACTTCTTTGGAGCCAGGGGTTTGGTCTCTTCCGGTTTGATGGTGGCCAGCACCTTTTCGTAGATCTCGTTGTTCTCGTCGCAGGGCACATTCATCAGATAAGCAATGAGGTCAGTTTTGTGACAGCGCTTGTCCTGTTTGAGCAGTTTCAGACGGGATGCCAGCTCTGTCAGGAAACTGAAGACCCAGAGCCCGATCGCCTGTTTGTGATTGTTGTTGGCGGAGGCAAAGTCAGTTAGTTGCTGTTTGAAAGATTCAAAGATGCGTTCGGTTTTTTTACCTGCAGGCTGCAGACAGAAATCCTTCACCAGCTCTTTCAGGACTTGCTTTTCCTTGTCGGTAAAAGTAAACGACTTAGCTGTCTGAGCCATTGGTTACCTTGACTTTTTCAGCTGTTCCGTCGTCAGTTGTTTTGATGAAGCGGAAGACCTTTTCATCGCTTTTCTGGTAACCGAGTTTCTCACGCGCTATCTTTTCGATCACCTCAGGATTGGTCTTGAGTTCCTGATTTTCCTTGCGCAATCTTTCGTTTTCCGTTTGCAGCAGATTGACTTTCTGTTCCAGTTTGGCGACTTCGATCTTCTTCATAATGACGCGCACAAAGCTGTTGCGTCCCACCAGCAAAGTCAGCGCCACAAAAATGATGACGACCGACCAGGCAATGATACGCATGGGTTTCTTGCGTTCCAGGGGATTGGTTTTAACTTTCATAAAGCTATTCCTTGGCAGCCCAGTTGACAATGATGATCTGTTCTTTGGCAAGCAGGCCGGGTGTGATCTCCAGTTTGTTGGAATCATGGTGAACAACCTGTTGTGCAGGTTTGGTGAAAGCATCCAGGCTGCCCAGACCGAACTTGAGCTTATCTGTTTTATAGTGCATAGGCAGGATGATCTTTGGTTTGACTGTCCTGATCAGGGACCAGGCATCGCTCAGATCCAGGGTGTAGATCTCACCCACCGGGATCATCAGAAGGTCGGGACGGTCAATCTTTGCCAGCACTTCCTGAGACGGAATGTGTCCCAGATCGCCGCAATGCACCAGGGTCAGATTTTCAATCTCCAGCTTGATGAGATGATTTCTGCCTCTTTTAGCGCCGGCATTGTAGTCGTGAAAAACAGGGATCATCTCCACCCGGAAATCCTTGGTCTGATGCAGTCCGGAGGTGCGTATGACTTCGGGATTGCCTTTCACCAGGGAGACATTGTTGTGGTCGTGATGCTCGTGACTGATGATAACATAGTCTGCAATGAGGTTTGGGGGCATCGGATAGCCGATATCGTCAAAGGGATCCAGCACCACAGAAAAACCGTTTGCTGCGATCTTCCACATGGAATGGCCAAAGTATTCGAGTTGCATCAGACTTCTCCCCTTATTTCAAAAACAGTTTTGCCACCAATGACTTGTGCACCTCTATCGCCCGATAGGGACACATCTCATGACAACACATGCAGCGGATGCATTTGTCAGTTTTGATGAAAGGAACTCCATCCCCGCCGACCTCTATGGTCTGAACCGGACAGCTTTTGACACAGATCAGGCAGGCCTGGCATTTATCCGTGATGCGCGGATAAAAGTCAAATACTTTTTTCAAGACGGTTCTGACACCGTTCGGCACCTGCAGCATGAAACTGGAACTGAGCCAGACCGCTTTGCGGTTGACATTGGACAGTCTGTAATCCTGAAAGCTGAGCGGATACTCGATCTGGGAAGGAATGATCCCTTCCGCGTGCAAAGCGTCTTTGACATACCTGACCTGCTTGAGCGGAAAACCCATGAATGACGCCGCCAGATAATCCAAAGCCGCTGCAGAAGTGGAACCGAACAGCAGGCCAAACTCCTTCGGCGTGCCTGCCGAAGGCCCTGCTCCGTCCATGCCGACAATGCCATCCATGATGTGATAGGCAACCCTGTGCCTGACGATCATATATAGCGCCGTCAGCATCTTGCCGAAACTGACCGCATCCGGATATTGCTTGTGATATTCAGTTTTGATCAAACCGGGAACCAGGCCATACAGATTCTTGACCGCACCAGTGTATGCCATCAGGCCGTGCGTCTTGTATTTGCTCACATTGATGATGGCGTCCGCTGACCAGACCACTTTGGAGAGCTTGAGCTCCACTCCGTCCAAAGCTAATTCCTGGATGCCGAAAGAGGCAAAATTAACCAGCTTGATTTTATATTTATCTGCCAGTTCCTGCATTCCGGTAACCTGCCAGATGTCTCTGATGTTGGCAGTTCCGCCGGCGCTGTCACCAAGCCAGACTTCCTTGCCTTCCTCCAGAAGATATTGAATGACGGCTTCTACGACCACGGGATGTGTGGTGACCGCCTGTTCAGGAGGAAAAGCACCCAGCAGGTTGGGTTTGACCAGAACGGTCCTGGCATTCTGCAAACGCGATGGATTGGCAGAAGACAGAAATTCAGCCACAGCTTCCTTGATCAAAGAAAGCTGATATGATTCGATGTTACGGACAGCTACTTTGGTTTTCATTTGTCAAAGATGAGGAATTTTCTGCCTTTCAGCGTTTCCAGATCAAAGCCCAGAGCCATGGCAAACTGGGTGGTGGGCACCTTGCCCAAAACGTCCTGCATCAGCCCCAAAGTGAGCCGGCCGCCTTTGAAGTTATAAGTAAAGCCGGCTGTCAGATAAAGCTGGCTAGTGTCGCCGATGTAACCGCCGCGAGGAACATTCTGCCACCAGCGCAGTTGCTCCGGATTGGTCGTTTCCAGTACAGGAAGCCGGTATGCGCCTTTGTAAACAGCGGGAACGCTGGTCAGACCGGCTCTGTAGATGACATCGCGGATTCTTTTCTCATACCCGAGCCGAAGCGTCAGCCTGTCATCAAAAGCGGACGACATTTCACTGAACTGCTCCCATTCCGCCTCCGCCAGAAATCTGTTGTTGGTGTATTGATAGCTGGCTCCGCCACTGATTTTCAGGGGCAGGGTCACATCATAGTTCAAATATTTGACATCCATTTCTGTCTTAACGGGTAGTGTGACGGCCAGCCCCAGGTTCAGGTCATTCCATTGATACAGGATGCCGGGTTGGATCCTGAGCACATAAAAAGTCTTGTCGATGCGGTCAAAGGTCTGAAACACAATGATATCATTAAACGAGTGAAACTGATTGTGCAGGTTGAGCCCAAGTCTGAAGTTTCTGATGGGATAAGCCAGCGTCCCTGTGATCTGGTGCAGATGGTAACTGGGATAACGTGTTACAACATCCGCTCCCTGCATCAAATCAACTGAGAAATTATCATAATACAGGGACTTTGGAACGTTGTAGCTGATCGCGCCCAACAGCTTTTCATACAGCTTTCCGCTGAATCCGAACATGCCGAACGGGATGGGTGAACTGAACAGCATGCTGTCAGGCTGATTGATCTCGTCGATCGGCGGTTTGATGGTAACTTCCATATAAACATAGGACTTGGCGGCACTGAGTGTGGCAGGATTGTTGACTGCGTTTTCCACTCTGCCGGGGTAAGCCATGACCGTGAAACCTCTGCCCATGGCTTCCGCATTCAGATGATTCTCGCTGAAGTGATCATAGAAGGGCAGCATATACTGCGGTGCCGGAAAGTTCAAACTGTCCTGCTGGGCATGGATGCTGAAGGCAATTAGTGTCAGCATAAGCAGTAGCAGCAGTTTATGAGTGTTCTTGAACATGATCAAACCCTTTTTTATCGGTTATGAGATGATGATGGTCTGGCTGCGCTCCTTGCCTACGGAGACAAGCTCGATCGGCACGGAGAGCAGGTCCTGGATGGCTTCCAGATATTCTTTTGCCGCTTTGGGCAAAGCTCTGTATTTCTTGCAGATGGTGATGTCCTTGTCCCACCCTTTCAGGGTCAGGTATTCCGGTTTTGCCTTTTCCAGAGAGAAGGGATCAGATGGAAAGTCTTCCGTCCTGCTGCCCTCGATCCAGTAGGCGGTGCAGATCTTGAGTTCCTCAAAACCGCTGAGTACGTCCAGCAGAGTGACTGCCAGCCGGTCCACGCCGTTGATCTCGGAAGTGTATTTTGCCGCCACAGCATCAAACCAGCCGCAGCGTCTGGGTCTGCCTGTAGTAGCGCCGAATTCATTGCCCTGGATGCGGATCTGGTCACCGGTCTTATCCTTCAATTCCGTCGGGAAGGGGCCTTCGCCCACCCTGGTGCAGTAAGCTTTGTAAACACCGATCACCTTGTCCACCATTTTGAGCGGAATGCCTGCTCCGGTGCTGATCCCTCCCGCTATCGTATTGGACGATGTGACATAGGGATAGGTGCCGAAAGTGATGTCCAGCAGCGTTCCCTGTGCGCCTTCAAACAGGATCTGCTCGCCCTGCTGATAGCTTCTGCGGATGTAGGTATCGGTCTGGGCAATATATGCAGCCAGCTTTTTGCCTGCCGCCATCAGCTTTTTGACCAGGGCGGTAAGCTCCCTCTCTGTCAGCTTGAGATCATGATATTTATACAGATTTGCCAGGCGGTTCTGCAGATAATCTTTATAGAAGAGGTCGTTCAGTCTGATGCCTGCCCTGGCTCTGTCATCTGAATAGGCGGGCCCGATCCCGCGCCGGGTGGTCCCTATCTTATTCTTTCCGGATTTATCTTCATTGGCTGCGTCCAGTTCCTTGTGCAGAGGCAGAACCACCGTTACACGCGGATCGATCAGCAGTCTGCCGTCAAAGCTGATGCCTTTGCTTTGCAGATCATCTATTTCTTTGAGCAGGTCAAACACATCGATCACCACTCCGCTGGCAATGACACAAACGGTTTCAGGATAAAGGATTCCGGATGGGATGCTGTGAAACACATATTTCCTTTCATTCAGGTGAATGGTGTGTCCGGCGTTGCTTCCTCCCTGGAAGCGCACCACCATGTCTGCGCACTCGCCCAGAACGTCCACGATCTTGGCTTTGGCTTCGTCACCCCACATGCAGCCGAGCACTGCGATTGAACTCATCGTTTTCTCCTTGACATAAGTAAAAACTCATGCAAATAAGCTTTCCGTGTTTGTCAACAGAAAAAGGAGAACAGGAATATGCACTCAGTGAGTTTTGGCAGCGATAATCATTCCGGCGCCCATCCTCTGATTCTTAAAGCGATAGAACAGGCCAACAGCGGATTCTGGCACGGTTACGGCGAAGAAGAGTACACGGAAAACATTCAGAATAAAGTGGCAGAGCTGTTTGGAAAGGACGCCAAATGCCTGTTCCTGATGACGGGAACCGGTGCCAACGTGCTTGCCCTGCAGAGTTTGCTCAAGTCCTATGAAGCGGTCTTTTGCGCCGAAACAGCTCACATCAACATGCATGAAGCAGGTGCCGTGCAGAAATTCACCCAGGCGCGCCTGATCGTGATCAAGACTGCGGATGGCAAACTGACCCCAGAACTGATCGCACCTCACATATCTTTAATGGCGGATCAGCATATGTCCCAGCCACGCATCGTCTCCATTTCCCAGTCCACCGAATACGGAACTGTCTATTCCTTACAAGAAATAAAAGCCCTGGCAGATTTTGCCCATGCGCATAATATGTATCTGCATATGGACGGAGCACGTCTCGCCAATGCCGCCGTCAGCTTGAACTGTTCCCTGCAGCAGATGACTGCTGACTGCGGAGTGGATGTATTGAGCTTGGGAGCCACCAAGAACGGCTGCCTGTTTGGCGAAGCCCTGATCTTTATCAATCAGGATCAGGCAGCGGCGGATGCCGTCTACTACAGGAAACAGTCAACTCAGCTCATCTCCAAGATGCGCTATGTCACGGCCCAGATGGAAGCCTATATTGAAAATGATTTGTGGAAACAGAACGCCGCCAATGCCAACCGGATGGCGCAGTTATTGGCAGAAAAGCTTTCAACCCTGCCGCAGGTTACTATTACACAACCCGTGCCTGCCAATGCCGTCTTTGCCATCCTGCCGGCTGAGATCATCCCCGAACTGCAGAATAAATACCACTTCTATCTCTGGAACGAGCACCGCAACGAAGTGCGCCTTATGTGCTCCTGGAACACCACGGAAGCCATGATAAACGCCTTTGTATTAGACATCAGTCAACTTCCATAGCTGTTTTTTCTGCTTGTAGATTTTATGTCATTCCTGCGACCGGGCCCCCGAACGACGCAGTCGGTTGGGTTGGAAAAGCAGGAATCTTCCCTGGTCGTAACGACAAGCGCCCCCGCTTGTCGTGATACAGACGAGGCGTCTGTATCTACTAAGTCATTTCTGCGAAAGCAGGAATCCCAAGATAATCAACCCCGCAGGGGTGATATAACATAGGCTGGGGTGTAAACCCCAGTTAGAATCAATCCCTATTTATAACCTCGGAGAGGTGACACAACTAACCATCACTTCAGTTTCAGGATTTTCCTGACTTTAAGAGGTGATGATGAATTCACCCGGATGAAATAGACGCCGGCTGCGCAGTCTCTGTTTGTGTTGTCTTTGCCGTCCCAGACCAGCTCCACTTTACCATCTTTAACTTCAGCAGATGTGATTTCCCGCACCACTTGTCCCTTGACATTGAAGATCGTGGTTTTGGCAGGACCGGGCTGTTTTAACTCAAAAGCTATTTTTACCTGCCCTGTAAAGGGATTGGGACTGACCCTGATGTCTGCCGCCACAGGGGTATGATTGTCATCGCTGATGGGTGTAAGGCCTGACAGGTCATAGACGGCTACGCCCAGTTTGCCGTTGCCGGTAAAGAGTTTGTCATCCTTGACGAACATTGTCAAAGCCGGATACGAAGTGCGTATTTTCCTGACCAGACAGGGCTGGTCCGGATCGATCAGATCAAAAACCGCTATGCAGTTGGAACTGCTGTAGGAGACCAGCAGATAGCGGTCCAGATAGGAGGTCAGGCAGGCGGCATTGGAATACAGAAGCGACCATAAACTGTAATTCAACTGCACCGGGCCGTCATCCTGATCCAAACTGTAGGTGCAGATGCCTTTGCCGAGAGTATATATATGGCCATCCCTGGCAAAGAGTTTCTGATAACGGCTGATCTGCAATACACAGACGCTGTCTGCTGCGGAAGTCCAGCCCAGCAGATAAGGATAGGCATAGTAATTCGGATACCAATAGCCGACAGCGTAGTCCCCGTCCTGATAAGCTGTGATATCCACGATCCTCATGAAGGCAGACTGGTTACCCTGGGTCAGATAATAGCTTATATTGGCTTCCGGGACAGGCACCGCATTCTCGTTCAGCCTGTACTTGGTGACATTGTCCCAGGCACCGCTGTAGATGACATCTCCGTCCGGTTTATAGACTGCACCCGCAATCCCTGTTACCTGGCTGATAAGCTGAGGCTGCGCCGGAACGGAGCAATCATAGGTCTTGATGGTTCTGTCGGAATAATAGCTGGTGTGTGCATACAGATAATGGTTCCTGACGGAAAGGCCTCTGAGCCCAGTCAGGTCGTTCATTACGGAAAACTGTTCCAGGCTGTGGTCGTCATTGATCCTGAGCAGGGCCAGGGCCTGGCCAAAGTTGTAATAGATGTATCCGGGTCCACTATCCAGAAAGGCCATATTACTGAAATCAGCCGTGTTATTGAAATGGCTGATCAGATTTGACTGCGGTGCTGGATCCGAGACATCAAGGTAATAGAATCCGTTTCCCCAGCCGGTAAAGCGGCAGGAGAGCAGTTTATCCGACACCTGAAACACCTGGCAGCCGGCCGTTTCGAAACTGGTATGATAATAGGAATTCAGGATCTGCAGCTGGTTCTGGCTGTTGATGGTCCAGGCGCTGACGAAATTATTCCCTGTGGTGGAATACAGATATTCCCCGTCTGTGACTACCGAACTGAACTGTGCTGAGGAAGCGGAACCATAGATCTGGGTGGTGCTGCCCGCACTGGAGCAGTCATAGATCAGAAGCTGGCCGCTGCTGGTGTGGATCACCAGATTAGTGCCCATCATGCCCACATACTTATCGGTTTCCAAAAGGTCAACCGAGTTGGTCTCCGAAAAGCTGAGGGTTTGAGGATCGAAATCTCCCGTCTTGATGTATCTGGTCAGGTACTGCCCGCAGCTGATGATCAGCTTTCCGCCGCTGTTATACATATTCCAGATCGTGGGGTAATAGTAAAAAATGCCCTCATAATGGATGTTGGAGAGGTCGCCGAAGTCATAGAACCGGATGCTGCCGTCCAGCATGCCAAGCAGCAGCAGGTTATCATACACGCAGAAGCAGTAACAGTTATAGATGTAAAGATTGTAGAGCATAACCGGCCGATGAATATTGGTGATGTCATAGATGTAAATATTGGGAGCCACCGAATAGAACAGCAGATTATGGACTACGGTGGGCTGGGCATAGGTCAGGTCTGAATACATTGTGGACTGGTGAAATGTGTAGCCCTTGCAGGGATTTTCCGGATCAGTGATATCATAGATCGTCATGTAATTCCAGCCGGTCATGATGCTGGGGTCATCAGTGTAGGCGACCACGCTTCTGGTCCGGGAGGAGGAAACATGATCCGCCCTGCCTTCATTGACGAAACCGGCAGCCGTGATGATGCCAAAACAAACTTGAATGCTCAGTAATAATGTTAGGAAAAAGACAGCCTTCATAAGATCTCCCACCTTTAATTTATACCCTGATTACTATTCGTGCCGAAAGATTTCCAATGTCAAGAGAAATCTGCAGAATTCTTGTTTAACTCGCTTTTCACTGAGAATTCATCTCTGTCCCGACAGGTTCGTAACGACAAGCGCCCCCGCTTGTTGCGATACAGACGAGACGTCTGTATTTACTGCTTTGTCATACTTTTAACCTTGTCTTTGTCATTCCTGCGAAAGCAGGAATCTTCCCTGACCGTAACGACATGCGCCCCCGCTTGTATTGTACAGGCGAGACGCCTGTACCTACTATGTAATTCCTGCGAAAGCAGGAATCCAAATACAATAAAACCCCGCAGGGGTGATATAACATAGCCTGGGGTGTAAACCCCAGTAAGAATTCAACCTTCCTCATAACCTCGGAGAGGTGACAGATCATAGGCTGGGGTGTAAACCCCAGTCAATGTTCAAAAGAAAAGATCAACCCCGTCAGGGGTGACACAAACCAGACCAGCAGAACGTGCCACCCGCAAGGGGTTAAATCCTTGTGTAAATTTGATCTAGGCTAACACCTCAGGCTATGTTATATCACCCTTTCAGGGTTTGTTCTGAAAAACATCTGATCACCGGAGCTAAAACCAAGCTATGCTCCATCGTTTCCCAAAAGATTATTGCATTACAACTAAAAAGAGTCACTGAAAACTGCAAATTGGCTCACGAGTTCTGCAAATAGGGGAAAAGGATCACCAGTTCTGCAAGTAAAAAAGGTCAGGAGTTCTGCAAATTTGTATCACCAGTTCTGCAAATCGGAATCATCGATTTTGTAAACGTAGGAATTAGGTTGAAGGTTAACTCTTAATATCGCCGATTAGGTCTATTGCTTCATTGTACCACAGAATAACATCACATATCTGATTGAGTAATGATCGCATAGTATATTGAGTTAAAGCATCGACTTCTTCTTGTCTTATTGTAACGTCCCTTTCAAAGTTGTCAAAGTCACCATGTATGCAATCGCTGCAAATCTCAGCTATTGATAGACATGCATTTCGGATAACTGAAGTGTAACCAATGTTATAAAGTTCATTGAATTTTGGTAGTCCCCAATATGTTTTCTGACCAGTAGCTTTATCAATACTAAAACAATTTTTAATAAATCCTTTAGTTACTAATTGGTTTAGGTTTTCTCTTTTCCAATACGGGGCTTCAGGTTCGTTCATTTTTTTTGCTATACTCGTTAATAGTTTATTAGCTAGTAACATACGTAAAAACAGGATACATTCTTCTTTGTTATCTTCTCTATAATGTCGGATCATTCTTATGAACTTCTTTACCCAGTCTTCGCCAAGTTTTTTCCGTATAATGTCGCATTGTGTTTTGAAATCATTCTGTATTGTAAAAGACGGCAAATCAGATATCAGATTGCTTAAAAATACCTCTTTTTCTGGATTCTTTTCTATTATATGGTTTTCATGGAAATCATCAACATCAATAAGAGTTTTGAGCATTTGGGATCCTCTTATTTCATCCAGATTTGCTGTTAGATAGTAGATCTTATCCTTAAATCTCTTATCTAACTTTAATAAAATCAACAATAGCAAATCACCCTCTCTTGTTTTGTATGAGGTGATCTTCTCTTCGGGATCGTCAAAACCACATTGTCTCAAGTAGAGTTTAATATCATCAATATCCTCATGATATGAGTTCTCACTCAGATTCCTATCAATTATTACCAAGTCATAGTCTTTGTAATTATTGATAATCTTAGCTAAAGCATTTACATAAGTGTGACAGATGTCTAAACAAGAAGTATAACTGCAGGCTTCAATTATCATTTCTGCTTTTTTGTATGTGCTGTTATCAATATCATCCAGCAATTTTAGAGTTCTGTTATCTTTAAAAATGGGGTTAAATATCTTCCTTATAGATGTTATATTCCGGACTAACTGATCCTCAATATAGAGAATTTTACTCATGGTTTCTCCAATAATTAGTAAACTCAATTTTTATTGAGTATACAGAATCTGTTTTGCTAACTACTGAGTCACAACCAAGAATTTTTGCATAGTTTTTAATAATTAAATTGCCTATACCAGTTTCTTTGGCTTGAACATCTTGTAGATACGAGTTTGATACTTCAAACAAAAGGTCAGAATCCAATATGCTAAACTTGATATCAATAAATCTATCACCCCTTTTAACATATGCTGCATATTTTACAGCGTTGAAGATAATTTCTTGAAATAAAATCATAAGTTTTAAAGCTGAACTTCTCGTGTTACCTATCGTATAACTCTTAACAAATTCTATATCAACAATAGAGTTAAACATAAATTTCTTTGCGAAAATGACATAATCCTTAATAGATGTCGAATGAGTTATCGATTCCCATTCGATTTTGGCTATATCGTACAAATCTTGATCAGGATAATATTGATTAACAAAAACCTCGAAATATTTACTAACAAACATGTTGCTGATAGAGTACTTAAGCGAAAATAGGATCATTTGTTCGATCGATAAGTTTTTGTCGCTAATGTGCATAATATCATAAATCAAATCGTTAACATTTATTGTGTATGATGAATTTATAGCATTAACAATTTCTCTTATTAACTCAGCACCTTGTATTGCTTCCTGAATTACAACTTGTTTATTTGGTAGCACTGGCTTAATCTCATACAAGGGACCAATTACAGGAATCAGTAGATTTTTGATGTTATGCGACAGATCATTTAAAATCTTATCCCTTTCGCTTTCTCTGGTTGAGCTAATAATAGAGTGCATTCGATTGGTCAGAACTTCGTACGAGCCGATAACCATTTGTAATACCGAGGCAAAATAGGTATTGCCAGACAGAAGGAAGACACTAGATAAAGCTCGAATTAAGTCGACTTCCATAGCGATAATTTTATACTCACCACCGTATAACTTAACAAGGGCAGCCTTAGTTTCATCTCTCAAGTAATCAGCTTTTATCCTATCTGAAGTATCATCAATCAATTGAGCATAAGTTTCAGGAAACAATTTCTTAATTAGCAGATTGAACGTTTCGAAGGACAGTTTATCATATGGCAAATCATAAGGCATTAGAGTCGCTATGGTGGGAAGAGTGGTTACCAGTTCAGTTCCATATATTTCGGAACCAAGCAATTCCTTTTCAAAACTATTGCTTTCTCTGCTTGAGGTGAGCAGTTGGTTTAGACTAAAAGGTAACTGGTTGAGTATTAAATCGGCCTGCTCAAAATCCTCCAAGGATATAGAAACCCAAAAATAAATCCACTTGCCTATATCATTTGTTGGCTTGTCTTGTTCATAAAGTTCTTTTATTACTTTGAATTGCTTTGCTGACCATAAACTCATAATAAAGCTATGTTTAGCTTCTTGCTTAAGCTTATCTATCCTAAGACTGATATTATCTATCCGTTTGTTTTGGTTCAAGTCAATAATTAAATCACTATATTGATATTCATCAGATTCTATAGAAGATTTATTGTCTTGCATGAACTCTTTTGCTCTATCCCACTGGCGCAATGCGCAAAGAAACAGCAACTTTCTAGATGGGTTTAAGTTCTGATTATCAAGAATGTCGTTTTCAAGATCTGATGATATTGAGTCCCTAATGTCTTTGAATAAATCATGTTCAATACAGAAATCAATATACCGGGTTTTCCATGGTTCTTGAGTTGTACTTAGTATACTGATAAGTTTATCTTCAATCATAGGCATATTGATACTATATGGCTTTTTATACTGAATCATCATAGCAAGAAAATTGAAATCATCTGCATTCTCTAATTCATCAATGTGTTGAAGGATCCATTTTACATGCGAAATTCCCTCGATCATTCTACCATTAACCAGCAAAGCGGTTACCTTCATTATTTGATACAAAGCGATGTTTGACATAGCTATAGCCTGTTCAACAGCTTTGAGGGCTTCCTCTCGCTTATGCAGTGCTGCTAGTATCTGAGCTTTAAATATCATGTAATCATGGCTAGGATAAATCCTGATCGCCTCTTCTATTGAGTCCAGTGCTTTCGGGTATTGCTGTAAATGATTAAAAAGTTGTGCTTTATTAAGCCAAATGCTGCTTCGCTTTAATGGGTCATTTACCAAACGAAGGGCTTGTTCCAGATTATAAAGCATAGTTTCGAACCGACCTTCGTTTTTATCAATCAAAGCATTCTGTAGAAATGCCATTGCTTTGGCTTCATTTCTTTGAATTAGACTTTTTCTAATGTTCTTTAGCATCATACTCACTATCTTTGTCCGGATAGTAATTGTGTAAACATATTTTTCAACTGATAGAACTCAGGTGCTGGATTCAGAGTTATAGCTATATCAATATATTTTAATGCATTTCGATAATTACTAAGCAGTGAATAACAGGATGCAAGATCGTAATAATGAATAGCGTCTCTAGGTTCGAACTTCAGAGTCTTGAAAATGTTTTTTATCGCGGCTTTAGGATTGTTTAATCTTAAAAGTATCTGAGTTTTAATTCTATAATGATCTACCTGTTTGAACCTTTTAATTGTCTTATCTGCAAGTTTAAGTGCCTCCTGAAGCTTATCTGATCTTATATAGAGATTAATGAGAATGTTATAGCTCTCAACACAGGGATTCATTCTGAATGCTATCAGTGCTGATGTTTCAGCATTTTCATAACGCCCAAGCTCCATATTGGCAACTGCTTCCATCATGAAAAGCATTGGATTGGGATTGTTTCTTTTAATCAGAGAAATCTCCTGTAATGCTTCCTCATATCTTTGCTCATCCACAAATACTAAAACTTTTTCCATTATCGACTCCCAAGAATTCTACTAATTTGCAACCAATCAAAAATCTATATTATCAAGAAATCGGTGAGTGGCGTCAGAGCCACTCACCATAATTTGGATAGAGTTATTTTTTGTTGTGGATTTCGGCATGTTTGGAGGCCGGAATGACGGTAAGGTTTGAGTAACGGTTGTCGGTTTTGACGCCGTTAATGTGATGAACGTGGTAGCCAGGATGAATAGAGCCACCCATTTTATTGGCAGCGGCAGTACGGTGAGTGTAATTCCAGCCAGAGCCGGAATTGTATTGGCGGTAACCGCCAGAAGAGGTACGAAAACGTGCCATAAGGCACCTCCGTAAGTTTTATTTGCCGCAGATGCAGCATGCCTATCTATATTGCATGCCCTGAACCAATGATCCACCATACTATTTATATCATTAAATTACAATAAGATAGATAAATTACACAAGCGTTCAGCAGAACAAATCAGGTAATGTACATTACTATTTATGCTCATAATCATTACCAATTGATAGGCTTTTTAAACGTGCTCTTAATGTGTGTGGTTTAAGACTCAATAATCTGGCTGCTTCAGAAGCATTTCCATTAGCTTTTCTAAGTGCTGCCTGGTAATAGGCTGGAATAATGCCATCATCAAAATCAACTCCCTCTGAGGGTATTTCTATTGAATACACACTATTTTCTTCTAAAGGCAGGATAATATCTGAGGCAGTAATCTCAACTGATTGACTATTGATATATGCCAGTTTTACGAGATTTTGTAACTGACGAACATTACCTGGAAAGTAATAGTTTAACAGTTTTTTTTCAGCATCTAGCCCAAAGCGTTTCTCATATTGATTGCGAACAGAGAACTCTTGTAAGAAATGCCGAGCCAGTATAATAATGTCTGAACCCCTATCCCTTAAAGGGGGAAGATACAATTCTGCCTGTACCAAACGATAGTATAAGTCTTCTCGGAAACTTCCTTCTTTCACCATTTTCTTAAGATCTTTATTGCTGGCAGATATCACATTAACATTTACTTTCTTAAGAGAACCACTACCCACTGTTTGAATAACGCCATCTTGAAGAGCTCTGAGGAGTTTGCCTTGTAATGGCAAGGGCAGATCACCCAACTCATCTAAAAATAGGGTTCCACCATTGGCTAAGCCAAAATACCCTTCGTGATCTGCGAAAGCACCTGTAAAGGATCCCCGTTTATGACCGAAAAACTCGCTTTCAGCAAGATTCTCATTTACAGATCCACAATTCACAGCAATAAAGGGTTTTTCTTTGCGGTTGCCATTATAATGCAACAGACGAGCGACAACCTCCTTACCCGTTCCGCTTTCACCACCTATAAAGACAGTAATGTCATATTTTACCAGGTTATCAATTGTTTGTTTGACTTTGATAATTGATTCGTGTTCGCCGACTAACTCTGGATAATTCTGAAACATTTGCTTTTTAAGGATCTTGTTCTCTCTTGCTGTTTTGGTAAGCTCAATTTTCAATTGCTTTTCAGAGTTTAGTTTGGGAAAGTCATCCAAGGCAAAAGTCAGGTCTTGTATTCCTTCTTCTCTGGAAGCTTGGATTAATTTTGCCTTGATTATTCCTCCTAAAACTATAAGAATCCAGCAGGAGTGCATGGTAGGCGTGCCGGAAGTAAGCGATATAGTATATTCTGTGTCCTTAACTCCCTGTTCAGCAAGAATCGAATTCACTGCAGAAACCATTGCCGGATAAACAATGTTGTAGTTTATAGGATTGATTGAGATTGCTTCCTGGTACCTCACCAATAGTTTAGGGTAGTGTTTTTTACAGAAAAGCAGGATTTCTGAAGCATACTTCAAATAGCTATTATCATTATAAAGAACATATAAGACGTCAAACTCTCTTTCCTTAAGTATGCTGATGATTGCGCCCTCTTTACCTTGGCTCAACAGACAGTCATTGTTTCCGATGAATGATAGTAGTATTTTCTTCATTTGGACCCATAATAGTTTTTGTTTAATTGCTTATACTCACCCCAGGTATAAACATTCATACTATCTATTGGCAATTCACCTTCAACTACCTTAATCGTTTTCATTAAAGCAATAATCTCAAAGTAAGCAGGCAGCCTGAACTGATTTTCTACCTTTCGGATATGTAAGCTGTTGGGCACTTTTATGACTGCATTATTTGATACAACTCTATACTTGGCGTGTAGCAAACCTTGTGACAAGAGTATCACTTCGCCTTCAAAGAAGCTTTCCATTTCATAGTCTTTAAACAGCATCATTGTACTCCTGGTTAACATACTTATACATCATTATTACTTAACCTAAAAGAACTTAAATCCGAATCCAATAGTAATGCCTCTTCGATTATCGTACTCAGTATAGATGATATTTTTATCATCTCTCAGAGAATATGCCACACCTAGTCCTATTATACCGTGGTAGGTACTCTCATCAGATTCTGTATAATACCAGCCAGTTGCATTAGATTGAGCTATTATAACAGATGTATACTCTGAGAACCCGGCCAGACCATAAGTGAACAAGTGTTTAAATCTTATTATCTCAATCCCGTATTTACCAATGAAAGCAGTTTCATTACTGAGTTGTCGCTTACCAATTATATCATAGTCGTCATGTGGGCAACTATAATCCAATAGCCCACCCGGCACATCATCCCTATTAAGTAGAACAGAAACGTCAAAAGCATAAAATGTATCTCTATCATATTTTTCCAGATCTAAAATTATTAAATCGAAGGATAGGTGAAACACCTCAGCAGAACCACCTGCTCCACCACCGGCATTAAATAAAGCCACAGGATAGGCAAGACTAGAGAGAAGAAAATAGATAATGATACAAAATAACTTCCTACTCATTTCAACTCCAATAGAACTAATAAATTAGCTCCATATTTTGTATCCTGGACTTATTTTTAAAGCTAAAACTGCTTGTAACACCTAAAAGTCTTATCATCAGGATACCAGAGAAATTTATTGTCAGCAATAGTTCTATCTTCCAAGTAATTTAGTAAATTCGAGATAAAAAAAGAGTATGCAAGGTCTTCGAGTTGGTATAGCTTATGCTTAGTTCCTTGATTATTAATCATCCAATACTTATACATCACATTACTAGAGAGACATATATGGTTTACACAAAAATATGGGAATTGTTCATTTCTGTTCGTTTCATTATGGGCATTTTGAATCTCTCTCTGTATTAATTCTTCTTGATATGTAACTCTGCTATTATTAAAATAAAAAATCCCATTGAACAGAGAAAACGACCTGTGAATATTTGGGGTATTTTCAAGAATAAACCTACCCATCTCATTTGCTTTATTATAGGCTTCAGAAAATGATGTTCGATTCAAAGCTGTTTTTACTTCGATTATCGCTCTAACAGCATCATTCGTAATAATGGTAAAATCCCCTTCCTTAAACATGATTGGATAGCTGTTATCATAGACCATCAGGTCGACTTGAGTACTCGTAATACATTTACCACGTTCTGCAATTTGTTTAATAATGAAGCCAGGACCAATACTGTATTTCTGAGGTAGGTGCTTTCTTATTATATTAAGAAGAATTATCTCTCTTATTCTACCGTTTTCTGCCGGGTGGTTAGTTAAACATTTCAATTTATCCTTTAATAAAACGATCTCCTGGGTAATGATTTTATGATATTTGACTAAATCTCCCATTACTACTCCATGATTAGTTTGCATTCGATTCGCAAGTTTGTCATCGCTATTTCATTTTCCAATGATTAAACTTTAAGATGTCCATCTTTCAGGTTTCTAAACCAATTATTGAAGTCACCTTCTCGTAAAAGGCTAAAAAAATAAATCTGGTCTTTATCGAGGGGATTCTCAAGATTCAAATCTATGGGATTGGCATTTTTCAGTACTTCGTTGAGTTCCATGAAGTGGTTCTTACCGAACTCTTCTTTAGCTAAGGTAATCTCATCATAGTCGTCATCGGACTTGATCTCCACAACGCAGATAATATCTCGAATACCATTATCCCGCAAACCGTGCAGCTTCTTCTTATCTTGTTCTTTAATGGCATTCCCGCACTGTTTCAGGTACTTAGAGATGTTGATTCTGATAAAGAAATCCGGATTAAAAGAACGCCTGACCCTGTCCTTACCCTTCTTCCAATACTCATAATCGAGTGAATAGAAGGACATATCAGGTGATTTTACCCAACTTTCCAGATACATGGCGTGTTCAATCAGCATGATGATGAAATTCGTCTCTGGAGTATGGCTGGAGATCACACAATTCTGAGGTGTCTTTAGGGCAGATGCATTGACTATGAAAAACCTTTTACCCTCATAGGGTTTCTTGATCAGGTCATGCCTGAAATCCACAATCCCTTTGTCAAAAATTGAGGTTTGTGCATCGCTTTGCATGGCTGTTCTGCCGATTTCTGTGATAAATGTGTGGTGTTCATTGGGCAGTTCTGTTTCCCAATCATCTGAAACAAACAAAGCACTGTCCTGCTCCAAAGCACCTGCTCTTAAGCTTGATGCTGACATACTGAGCGTTTTAAGGACTTTCAAATCACCGATCACCCGACTGAATCTGACACTCTTATCACCCTTGGGCAGGAAGCTATTGAAGTATAACTCGATGGCTTTTTTATTCTCATTGGATAAGAGATTGCCTGAAATCCCGGTTTCTTGCATCGACTTTTCGATAACTGATTTTATATAAGTTTTATTATCGAGTTTTGTTATATCCAGACCATCGCCAAACTCAAATTTACTATGCTCATATGTGACCATCTTGAACTTTCGGTAAATATTGGAGACAATTTCATCTACACTGGTTCTTTCTTTGGATAGTTCAAACTTCTTTTTATCCATTAGATAGGTGACGTCCAGCTTAACAGAATCCTGTTCGGGTTTGAGCAATAGTGACCGACTGCCAGTAGTATCCTTATCCTTGTCCACAATTTCCTGAACCAGATTATAATCCAGGTTGAACAAGGTAAAATGATGACTGAATCTATCACTTTCCTTATTTGACAGAACAACTCTTGAAGATATGATTAAATCGCATTCCCGGACCTCATCCAGCAGGTTTTTGATAGTTTCCGCAAACTTCTCATGATTGGTAATGGTTACCACCGGGTAGTTACCTTTTAAATCTACATAAGAGACCTTTCTGGGTAAACGCAGACCTCTGCCCAAGACCTGAGATATCAGGAGCTTGGAATTGAATACACGCTCCTGCATGGGAACAATCTGGAAGACATTATCCACATCCCA
>Ga0209610_1000482_pt1 | contig 20936 bp, 20 predicted proteins | sample LakKivw275mmetaG_FD_184137 | JGI IMG/M metagenome (GOLD analysis project Ga0209610, IMG submission 184137) | Anoxic lake water microbial communities from Lake Kivu, Rwanda to study Microbial Dark Matter (Phase II) - Lake Kivu water 275m metaG... | ecosystem: Environmental > Aquatic > Freshwater...
ATACTATTTTTTTCTACAAAAAATTCACAAGATATTGTATATTGTATTTAAAATTAACCGACAATTCAGTCTAAGTCACGGGAAAACGATTTTATAAAAAATAATGTCCAAACAGAAAATTGAAAAGCGGAGAGAATAGAATTTATGAGAATAAATAAAAAACTTAAAATAGTCGCTAAAAATACCATGACTCCTAAGAAAATCAAAGGGTGATTTAAATAAGAAACAAAATTCAATAAAATAGAAATAGGAAGAGAAGAACCAATAAGGATAAAGAAAAATATTAATTCGGAAAAAATAAGAGTTAAAGAGAGAATAACGGAGATTTCTATGGTTTTAAGCCAATTTTTTAAAAAGAATAAAACCCCCTTTTTAAAGGAGGATAAAAATTTTTCATTGTTTATAATAATAAAGAAAGTGGCATAACGGGCGATAAAAGACAAAAGAAAAAGCGCTAAAAGGAAAATAATGATATAAATAATAATTGGAATCGGGACTTTATAAAAGAAGGGTAAACTTAAAAAAAGAAGAAAACTATAAATAATTAAAAAGGTAATTAAGCGAATTCCTATTATTGGAAAAAGTTTTTTTAAACCCCTTCTCCAAGATTTTGAGATAAAAGATTTTATTTTGAAGCTTGAATCGTTTTTAACCCAGAAAACAATAAAAATTTGAGAAATAAGAGATAAAAATAAAAAAAGAGTGATTATAATAGCGGCAAAAATAAAGTAATAAATGATATTTGGAGTTGAGAGTAGTTTCAAAATGGAATCAGAAAAACTTTGTTGAAAATATGTTTTAAGGGCATTAAAAGTGACTAATTGGTCAATCCAATTATTAATTCTTTTAAAATTAACAATAACTAAATTAAATTCGTTATTATTGAAAAAAATAGAAAAAAGTCCTAAAAGCCATAGAAAAGGATTTTGCCAGACAAGGTTCCACGCTTTTTTAATTAAAGGGCGCAACTCCATATGTTTTAGTATTTTTTATTAACCAATCGTCTTTAATTTTTAATTAATTTTTCAAATAAATCTTTTTCTAGAGTTTCTTTCTTTAAAAGAATTTGGGCGATTCTTTGAAGTTTTTCTTTATTTTTTTCCAAAATATCTTTAGCTTTATTATGGCAGGAGTCGATGATTCTTGAAACCTCTTTGTCAATAGATTCAGCTGTTTTCTCAGAGTAATCTCTTCTTTCGGAAATTTCCCGTCCAAGAAAAACAAGCTCCTCCTTTTCGCCAAAAGTTCTTGGACCCAAGATACTCATTCCATATTGGGTAACCAATTTAAGAGCTAGTTGCGTGGCTTGAGAAAGATCGTCTGCCGCGCCGGTAGTAACTTCGCCAAATATTTTTTCTTCACTAGCATAACCGCCTAATAAAGCGGTTAAATCATCTTGAAATTCGGATTTTGTCCGTAAAAATTTATCTTTTTCTGGCATTTTTAAGGTATAACCGGCTGCTCGCCCTCGGGCAATGATGGATATTTTTTGAACCGGATCGCAACCAGGGAGAAAATAAGAAACGATAGCGTGACCAGCTTCGTGATAGGCGACGATTTCTCTCTCTCTCTTTGAGAGAAAATGACTTTTTCTTTCCGGACCAAGAACAACTCTTTCAATACTCTCTAATATCTCTGAGAGATTAATTTTCTCTTTATCTCTTTTGGCCGCCAAAATAGAGGCCTCATTTAAAAGATTTTCAAGATCAGCGCCGGTGAAACCCGGAGTTCTCTCCGCCACTCTTTTTAAATTCACGCTATTTGCCAAAGGTTTGCCGCGGCTATGAATTTTTAAAATAGCTTCTCTGGCTTTAAGATCGGGTAAATCAAGAATAATTTTTCTGTCGAATCTCCCGGGTCTAAGCAAGGCAGGATCAAGAATGTCGGGCCTATTAGTGGCGGCCATAACGATCAATCCGATATTGGGTTCAAAGCCGTCAAGCTCGACTAAAATTTGATTCAGGGTTTGTTCCCTTTCATCATGCGAGCCTCCTAAACCGGCGCCTCGCTGGCGTCCGACGGCGTCCAATTCATCAATAAAAACAATGGAAGGGAGATTTTTTTTGGCTTTATGAAAAAGATCTCTTACTCGGCTGGCCCCGACGCCGACGAACATCTCAATAAATTCCGAACCGGAAATATGAAAAAAGGGAACGCCAGCTTCTCCAGCCACGGCTCGAGCCAAGAGAGTTTTCCCCGTACCGGGCATCCCTACCAATAAAATTCCTTTTGGAATCTTAGCTCCAAGAGCGACATATTTCTTGGGATTTTTTAAGAAATCAACTACTTCTTTTAAGTCTTCTTTTGATTCTTCAACCCCAGCCACGTCTTTAAATGTGGTTTTAATTTTTTTATCTTTAGGATCGATTGTCCTGACTTGACTCTCGCCGAATTTAAAAGCCTGAATTCCGGCTCCTTTTATTTGACGAGAAAAGAAATAAATTAAACCGATAAAAATTAATAAAGGAAAAGCAAGGGGCAGAAGAATATTAAAAAGAATACTCTTTCCTTGAGTATTTTTTATACTAATTGATATTTTTGAAATTTGATCGGGAGAAATATCGTAATTATTCAACAATTCAATCAACGATTCATTTGGTTCTTTAAAGACGAATTGATTGCTTCCATTTTCAAGCGTCAGATTTAGTTTGTCTTCTTCGATGACTATTTTTTTAATTTCTCCCAGGCGAACCTTTTGGATTAATTGGTCTAAACTTATTTCTTGGGTTTTTTCCGCCTTGGCGTTCAATAAACTAAATAAACCGGAGATAATCAAGAAAATTATTAAGAAGATAAGAAAATTTTTTAATAACGACTTCATAATTTCAATTGTCAAGTTTTAAGAATTAGCCGGTTTAGCTTTTGGACGTTTTTAAATCTTTTATTAAGGCTAAACCAAGCCGATGGTCGTCGGGTTCGATGGAAACAATTTTAAACTTTAAAACGTCGCCAACCTTAGCGAGTTTTTTAATATCTTTTATCGGTTCTTTTGAAAGTTCCGAAATGTGAGCCAATCCATGGATTTCCGGATCAAGTTCGACGAAAAATCCAAAAGGATTTATTTTTAAGACCTTGCCCTCGACTTCTTGCCCCAGCGAATACCTTTCCTTTACTTTTTTCCAAGGGTCTTCGATCAACCTTCTAAGAGATAGGGAAATTTTATTATCCTCGGTAATACCGATTATTTCCGCCTTTACTTTGTCTCCTATTTTAACGACGTCCTGAGGCTTATCTAATCTTTGCCAAGCCAATTCTGAGATATGAATTAATCCTTCTTGACTTTTATCAAAAGTGATAAAGGCTCCAAAGTCCACCAAGCCGCTGATTTTTCCTTCCACCACGTCTCCAATTTTATATTTTTTTTGTCCGCCCTGTCCTGTTTGAGAAATTTCTTTTTCCGAAACGATCAATTTGCCATTTTTTTCGTCAACGGTGATAATTTTGGCTTTCATTTCTTGATTGACAAAAGATTTGAGTTTTTCCAAAATTTTTGATTTATCGCCTCCTTCAACCCGCGGATAATGATCCGGTTTTAATTGGGAGACGGGAAGAAATCCCTGCAATTTGCCATAATAAATAATAAGTCCGCCTTTATTCGCGTCGGTTATTTTTACCGTAATCAGCTCGTCTTTTTGAGCCAATTCTTCCAGCTTATTCCAGGCTTTTTTATGACTTGCTTGGCGAAAAGACAGTTCGATTAATCCTCTTTCATTTTCTAAATCAATAACTGTGGCTAAAATTTTGTCTCCTTTTTTCAGATTTGAAAATTCGCCCGACTCGTCAAAAAGTTCGGGACCCCTGACTATTCCGGTAGTCAGTCCATTGATGTCTAAATAAATTTCATTACGTCCTATTTCAAGAACTTGACATTCAACTAAATCTCCGGCTTTGGGTAAAGATTTAATTAAATTGATGTAGTCTTTTTTATTGGTTGTCTCTTGCATTTTTAAAAATTTAGTTTAAATTATCATCTTATTTATTATAAATAATAGCGTTTTTTGAAATACTAGCAAATTTCCGCTGAAATAGCAAGTACTTTTAGTTTAATCGTCAATTACTTTGTCTTTTCGGCGTCGATTTATTTATTTTTTCTGGATTTTAGCGACGTTTTTACAAACGGTTAAGGAGAGTAAAAGATATGACAACGCTGGTAAAAATATAAAAAAACGCTATAATAATCAAACTATGAAATTTATTCAGAGAAGAATAATTTTTGTTTTATCCGTTTTTCTTTTAATTATTTTTATCATTTTTACTTTTCCCCGCAAAATTTTTCCAGAAAAATTTAGGCAGTCTTATCTCGCTTGGTTACCCGGCGGAATAATGGAGTCCGCTTCAACGGAAACCGGGCTTAAAGAAGAACCGGTATTTTTTAAGATTGATTTTTCGAATAATTTTTCAGATTTCTTTCAAGGGGTTAATCTCATCAATTTGAATTCGGAAGATATCATTAGCCGCGTTTCGTTATTTGAAGCCGAAAACTTTTCCAAACCCCGGTTTATTTTTGTTTTTAAGAAGATTGAACCGCTGAATTCTTTGGAAGAAAAAATTAAAATTGGACTGGCTTCGAGCCGGCCAGAGGAAAAACAAGTGATTCTGCCGGACGGGACGACTTTTATCGAATCAGTCATCGATCCCCAATCGGTTAGTTTTAAAAGTGAAGAGATTGGGGGAATAAAAGTGCGTTATTGGCAGGAAGAAGGGGTGGGCGGAGAAAAAAGAGAGAACGAAGGCGCCGCCGTCTTTTCTGAAATTGTCATTTGGCAAGATGAACAGTACAGTTTTGTGGCCGACGACTTGTCTTTGATTAAAAATATGATTAAAGAGATGGATTCTTGTTTTTCTTATTATCTTAGAAAAAAGAATTTTAATAAAGGAGTATATTTTATTTTTGATAAAGCGAAACTGAAAGACTTAATGATAATCGAGACGGAGAAAAAAGGATTGGAAGGATGTCTCCGCGCCAGCGGACAATTAAACGCCGAATAAACTTTTAATTTGCGGATTTTAACCCTTTTGGTTTATTGTGGATAACTCCTATTGCCCTTATTCCCCTTTTGGGTATAAAATACTGCCGTTGATTAAAATTTGTCTACCCTCATTTTTTATTTAAAGGGATTGTTATCTTTAAGCAAAATAATTAAGATCAACGACTTGTCTTTGATCTCTTATTCTTATTTAAAAAGAACAAACACTGAATAACGATTTGTTTTTTAATTTTAAAAAAATTTATTTATGCTTAAAAATTTTTTAATGTCGATTAAAAAAGATTTGCAAGAACGGCGTTCTGTAATAAAGAAACAGCTTGAAGAAATAGCCGAAAAGAGCGGTTTAAACAAAAATGATTATAAGGTAAAATTTCCCGAGTATGGACGGGCTGATGACGAAAACGCTGAGGAAGTGGCGGCTTTTGTCGACAACCTTTCCTTGCAAAAGAATTTGGAAAATTCTTTGGCGGCGGTTGAATTAACTTTAAACAAAATAATCGGCGGTCAATATGGAATCTGTGAGGGCTGCGGCCGGAAAATAAATAGAAAACGTTTAGAGATATTGCCGACGGCTCGATACTGTCTTTCATGTAAAGACAAAGAACATGAGATTTAAAAAATTCCCCGTTTTTAGAAATAGGCCTTTCCTCAAATTAGTCATTCAGATTAATATCCCAATTCTATTTCTTTTTATTTTAGACAGGATTTTTAAAATCTTGGCCATTTCTAGCCTGTCTGACGAGAATTTTCCCGTCAGATTTTTTTTATTTAAAAATCCCGGCATCGCCTTCTCAATTCCTTTACAAGGGTCGCTATTTTATTTTTTCTTAATTGCGATTTTAGGAATAGCAGTCTTTAAGTTGTTTGACGCATATCGCCGGAAAAAGATAATTGATATCGCGAGCTTCACTTTGATTTTATTTGGCGCTTTTAGTAATTTACTGGATCGCTTTAAAGGCGGACTGATAATAGATTATTTTTTTTGGCCCCTAGTCTCGATGGCTTTTAATTTGGCCGATTTAATGGTTTTATCCGGTGCCATTTTAATACTTTGGATGATGTTTAAAAAGGGCAATCGAGTTTAATTTGATTTTTAAAGCGAATTCCAGATTCGCGAGTTAACAAGATCACCGCGCAACGGCGAAAAATGGCGCGGTGATCCCCCCGCCGCCGTTTAGCGGATTTTATTTCCCAAAATCCGTCCAGTCCTGAAAAATCTGGTTCTGACAGATAAAAATCGGCCTAGTTTTTATCGGAGATTCAAGTTAATCTAAGCGGTCATAATCGCTTGACGCGGGAAAGCAGTATTTGATTTGTTGTTTATTTCTTGCTATAATAGATTGAAATAAGATGAAATAAACAGCTACAATAATGTCCAAACAACGGTTGGCAAAAGGAGCGCGTAAATATGTTCGTCGGCAAAAGGCCCTGATAAGAAGGAATGTCTTGGATTTGGCAGAGCAGAAAAAATTAATAGAAGAATTATATAAAAAAACCAAACATTTTAAATAATAAGATTTGCTTTAAAAGGAATCTTATTTTAATTAAATATTTATGTCTAAAAAGGGAATACTACTTGGTTATTTGATTTTTGCCGCCTTGATTATTTTTGTCTATTATTCGTTTAAAAATAACCAGGCGACGGAAGCAGAAATAACAAGTGAGACGCAAACCTTCGTCGTTGAAAAGGGCGAAGGACTTAAGGAAATAAGCGATAAATTGGAAGAAAAAGGGTTGGTGAAAAGCAGTAAATTGTTTCAGGTTTACGCCTTTTTAAAGAACGTCAGAAGTAAATTTTTACCCGGAGAATTTCATCTTCAATCGGGAATGAATTTCAGGGATTTGGTTGGGGATTTAATCAGCCATCCTTTAGCCGAAGAAGAAACGGTTACGGTTATTGAAGGACTCACTAATAAGGAGATAGCTAGGCTTTTTCAAGAGAAAGGATTAGTGAGCGAAGAAGATTTTCTCGCCACTTTAAAACAAATATTTGAAAATCGGGAATTATTGCAGAGATACGGGATTCCTCTGGGTTTTTCCGAAAAAGAAGTTAATTTTTATAAAAATATTGATCCCGGCGCGGAACTGCAGGGCTTTCTTTTCCCCGACACATACCGTTTTTATAAACAGACGACAAGTTTGGCGATTATAGAAAAGATGTTGGGAAATTTCAATCAGAAAGTAAATAGAGAATTATTAGCGGGAGTCCAGCCGTCGGGGCGGACGCCTTATGAAATCGTCATTTTGGCGTCGATTATAGAAAAAGAAGCAGCCCGAGATCAGGATCGGCGGCTGATAGCCGATATCTTTTGGAAGAGATTGGAGATCGGTTGGGCGTTAGAATCCTGCGCCACGGTCAATTATGTTTTGGGTGAAGCCAAGCCGAAATTAAGTTTTGAGGACACAAGGACCCCTTCATTATATAATACTTATTTGCATGGCGGCCTGCCGCCCGGCCCGATCAATAATCCCGGACTTTCGGCCATTGAGGCTGCAGCTAACCCGCTAAGAAACGATTATTGTTGTTTTTTAACCAGTTTCGACGGCCAAACTATTTTTAGTCGGACAGTCGAAGAACATAATAAAAATAAGGATATTTATCTTAAATAATGGTAAAAATTTTTTTTTCAGCGAGTAAAAAAATATTTTCTTGGGCGGATAATTTTTTATTCAAACTGCCGATTATCGGCCGACGTCTTTACTTGCGGCAATTGTTAAAATTTCTTATTGTCGGAGGTTCGAGCGCGGCGATTAATTTTTTAATCCTGTATTCTCTGACTGAGTGGTTAAGGATATGGTATTTATTTTCGGCTATGTTTGGGTTTGTTATTTCCGCGGTTTTTAATTTTTTGGTCAATAAATTTTGGACCTTCTCCAGTTTGGAGAAAGGAAAAAGGGCCTTAAGCCAATTGCTAAAATTTCTCGTCGTTTCAACCTCGGGCTTAGGCCTTAACACGCTAGTGATTTATTGTTTAACAGAATTCATTCGATTTGATTATCGATTGTCTTGGTTTTTTGCTTGCGCCGCGGTTACGATTTGGAATTTTTGTTTTAATAAGTTTTGGACATTCAGATAGAAGCGCTAATTTGCCAATTCTATTGCGTTTCTACAAGCGCAAATTAGCGCCTGAGGACAATATTTGTGCTGTCGTAATTATGAAATCGAATAAATCAAAGAAAATATTTCAAAAAGTAATTATCGTCCTGGTGGCCTTGGCGACCATTTTTATTTTTGATTTTTGGTTATTTTCCCCAAGGGAATTTTTCGAATCTGATTTGAAAAACGAAATAGTCGAATCGAATTTGTCCGTCGGCTTGTCAAAAGTCGAACCAACGATTGCCGATTATCGGGGTTTCGGTTCGGCGTCGGTGGAGAAAGAAAATAAAAAGGAAGGCATGACAAATAAACAAAACGAACAAATGACGGCCCCGGAGATAAAATCAAAAATTGACCTCGCGGTCCCCTTTACTGTTCAGGCTCCATACGCCGTGTGGGATGACGCGCATAACGAGGCCTGTGAAGAAGCGGTTTTAATTATGGCTAAATATTGGGTGAATAATCGGGACTTAACCAAGGAGGCGGCTGAACAAGAGATTTTAGACGCAATCCAATGGCAAGAGCAGGTTTTTGGCGGCCATTATGATTTGAATGTTTCGGACGTTGTTAGGTTGGGCGCTCAATACTTCGGTTTCGAGAAAATATATTTTACTTCACTTAAGAATGTCAGCGATATAAAATATCAGTTAAGCCAAGGTAAATTGGTAATTCTTCCGACGGCCGGCCGGCTTTTGAATAATCCTTATTTTCGCCAGCCCGGACCGGCTTATCATATGGTGGTAGTTAAGGGTTATAATAACGAAGGGATAATTACTCATGATCCAGGGACTAAAAGAGGGATGGATTTTGTTTATTCCGACGAGGTCCTTTTTCAAGCGGTTCACGATTGGCCTTATTTATTGGGAGAAAAAACGGATCTTGATAAAGACGCCAAAGCCGAAGGAGTTTTAAAGGGCGAAAAGATAATGATTGTGGTGGAGCGTTAGGAAGAAGCTTTATTTAATTGAGATTGTTTTAGTAATGCCCTAGTGTCAGTTTTTTATATCCTTTGTCGGTATCTAGCGTTTTTCTACATTTTATCCACTAGTTTTTCTTGACAAGAATTGCGTTTTAGGTTATATTATTTGTAAATATTCTCTAAAAAATAGATGCCTAGTCGATTACTATATAAAATAAATCTAAAAGGTCGAACGGACTGGAATACAAATTACTAATCACGCCAATTTTATCATGAATCACTGCGGAAATTATCAGTGGTAGTTGAAAGATAATATTTGGACGATTAGCGATTCAGTTAGGAAAATTATGGCAGAAAAACATAAAGATCAAGAATTTTTAGAGAACCTCATTAAGGCGCTCGTGACTCATCCGGAGGATGTAAAAGTTGCCCGCAATGTTGATGAAATGGGAGTTTTACTTTCTCTTAAGATTAATCCCGAAGATATGGGGCAAGTCATTGGTCGCCAGGGTTCAACAGCTCGGTCAATTAGAAGTTTACTCCGCATCGTTGGTTTACGAAATAATGCTCGAGTTAATCTTAAAATTGAAGAGCCGGCGGGATCGTCAAGAAGACCTGCTGCGCCGAGCGCTGATGAAGATTTGAAATTATAATTTACCCAATAAAAGGGTTGCGAACCGCCGCCCATTTGGGGCGGCGGTTTGCTTAACCGTAAATGGAGATGATATAGATATACAGGATTTTGTTTTAAATTTCGATCATCTCCCAGATTATTATGCGTTTTGATATCGTGACAATTTTTCCCGACATTTTCGACTCATATTTTAATACTTCGATTATTAAAAGAGCTCAACAAAAAAAAATTGTCAGAATTTTTATTCACAATTTAAGACAATGGAGCCGAGGCAAACACCAAACGGTAGATGATCGACCTTATGGCGGCGGTCCGGGAATGATTCTGAAAATAGAGCCGCTTTATCGGGCTATTTCGTCTCTTATTAGAAGAACATCAATAGATAAAAGAAAACAAATTAAAATTATTCTTTTAACGCCAGACGGAAAACAATTCAATCAGAAAATGGCGGGAGAATTGTCAAAACTAAAAGGGGTCGTTTTGGTTTGCGGTCGATATGAAGGATTTGACGAACGAATAAAAAAATTCGTCGATAAAAAAATTTCTGTTGGCCCTTACGTCTTGACAGGCGGAGAAATACCGGCTATGATAATTGTTGACGCTGTCACTAGATTAATGCCGGGCGTCATTAATTCAGAATCTTTAGAACAAGAATCAGGAACGGAAATTAAAAATTGGTTGTCTGCTCGGGCGAAAAAAATGAAAATTGTCAGCGAGTATCCGCAATATACTCGGCCGGAGGTATTTACATATAAAAATAAATCTGGTATAGTAAAAACCCTGAAAGTGCCGAGAATTCTCTTGTCAGGCAAACATTCAGAAATACAGAAATGGAGAAAAAGGAAATGTTCATTAACAATTGAATAGTATAGTAAGGTAATAAGAGCTTACCAAAGACAGAGAACTCTATCTTTAAGATAGAGACAATCAATCTGTTTCTTTGTTTTTTTATTGATCAATCTCTTTTTAGATTAAATCTATTTAAGAGAGTTTGATCCTAGCTCAGGATGAACGCTGGCGGCGTGTCTAAGGCATGCAAGTCGAACGAGCCTTGTGCTTCGCACAAGGAAATTCCAAGCGCTAAATACCAAATGCCAAATAATATCCAATAATTGAAACATCTTTTGGATTTTAAAAATTGAAATTTGGAATTTATTTGTGGTTTGTGATTTATGATTTGGGATTTTCTCGCGCGAAGCGTGAGGTTAGTGGCAAACGGGTGAGTAACACATTAGTTATCTACCGAGAAGTGGGAAATAACCTCGCGAAAGCGAGGCTAATATCCCATGCGCTCTTGTCTTTCGGACAAGGATACGAATAAACGCGAATCGCGAATCTTATTTTTCGTGATTAGTTAAAATTCGTTTTCTCGTCCGGAGGACAAGAGTAAAGCGGGCAACCGCGCTTCTTGAGGAGCTTATGGCCCATCAGGTAGTTGGTAAGGTAATGGCCTACCAAGCCGATGACGGGTAGCGGGTGTGAGAGCACGACCCGCCTCATTGGGACTGAGACACTGCCCAATCTCCTACGGGGGACTGCAGTTAAGGATTTTCCTCAATGGCCGAAAGGCTGAAGGAGCGACGCCGCGTGCAGGATGAAGCTTTTCGGAGTGTAAACTGCTTTTCTGGGGGAACAAATCCCGCACCTCTTGTTCAGAATGGAATATTGATGTTGATATTTTTTAAACGAATAAACCAAAATGCGCATAAACATTATGGACAAAAGGTGCGGGACTGAGTGTACCCCGGGAATAAGCCGCCGCTAACTTCGTGCCAGCAGCTGCGGTAAGACGAAGGCGGCAAGCGTTATCCGGATTTACTGGGCGTAAAGCGTGTGTAGGCGGTTTAATAAGTTTTTGGTTAAAACCCTTTGCTCAACATTGGGGCTGCTGGAAATACTATTAAACTTGAGGCCGGAAGAGGCAAGCGGAATTGCCGGTGTAGGGGTTAAATCCGTTAATATCGGCAAGAACACCAAATGCGAAGGCAGCTTGCTAGAACGGTCCTGACGCTGAGACACGAAAGCGTGGGGAGCAAAAAGGATTAGATACCCTTGTAGTCCACGCCGTAAACGATGGATGCTGGATATTGGAAGTGTCGACCCTTTCAGTATCGTTTTAAAAAAGTTAACGCGTTAAGCATCCCGCCTGGGAAGTACGACCGCAAGGTTAAAACTCAAAGGAATAGACGGGAATTTGCACAAGCGGTGGATCATGTGGTTTAATTCGAGAGTAAACGAACAACCTTACCAGGGTTTGATATGATAAGATGTAGGCGAGCCGAAAGGTCAGCCGACCGTAAAATCGGAACTTATCACGGGTGCTGCATGGTTGTCGTCAGCTCGTGCGGTGACGTGTACCCTTAAGTGGGAAAACGAGCGGAACCCCTACTTTCAGTTGCTACCCTGAGTTTATCGAAGGGGCACTCTGAGAGGACTGCCAGTGATGAATTGGAGGAAGGTGGGGATGACGTCAAATCAGCATGGCCCTTATGCCCTGGGCGACACACATGATACAATGGCTGGTACAAAGGGCCGCGAAACCGTAAGGTCAAGCTAATCCCATTAAAACCAGTCTCAGTTCGGATTGGGGTCTGCAACTCGACCCCATGAAGCTGGAATCGCTAGTAACCGTATATCATCACGGTACGGTGAATACGTTCTCAAATTTTGTACTCACTGCCCGTCACGCCAAGGGAGCCGATAATACCCGAAAATCCGCGTTGGCGGGAATAAGGTAGGATTGGTAACAGGGGCGAAGTCGTAACAAGGCACCGGTAGCGGAAGCTGTCGGTGGATCACCTCATTTAGAGAATCATTTAGTCGACGCGATTCTTGCGTTAAGCGCAAGATATCACGAATTAAGATTGATTTTCTCTGTCTTTGATAAGCTTTTATCTTATATTTAATAAACAGGCTAGTTGGATAGCCTGTTTATTTTTATTCTTGCCTTCTTGATAAGAGAATGATATTATGTTATAGTAATTTTGAGATAATTTTTATTTTAGATATTTTAAAAAGGGCGTGTGGTTCAGTGGTAGAACGCTTCTCTGATAAAGAAGAGGTCGAAGGTTCGATTCCTTCCACGCCCACTTACGATTAAAGTAAAATTTGTTTACGTAGTGAAAATAAGGGTCTGTAGCTCAGGAGTTAGAGCGTTTGCTCGACACGCAAAAGGTCAGAGGTGCGAATCCTCTCAGACCCACCATTTAAAATCAATCTTTTATAATAGTTATGGCTGAGAATTTGAAGCGTCTTAGAAATAGGGTCGTTCCTATTATTAGGGATTCTTATTTCAAAATGATTGAGAATAGCTTAGGGATTCGTCTTTTTAGGAATTTTTACGCCTATGTCGACGGTAAGAAAAAAGACATTACGAAAAATGGGCAGTTATCTTGCGCTTTTTTTGTTTCCTCGATTTTAAATAATTTCGAATTAATTGAACATGGCCATTTAACCGTTGAAAGCACGATTAAGGACATGCGAAAGACCGGATGGAAAGAAATTAAAAAAATAAGGAAAGGCGCGGTTCTTGTTTGGGAAGAGAAGAAAAATAAAAGAAATAATGTTAATAAGCACCTTGGTTTTTATATTGGCAACGGACAAGCTATTAGCAACGATTCCATTAAGCGGGTTCCTATCCGTCATCAATTTACTTACGGCTCTCCAAGAGATAAGTCCTATCGTCGGATTATTGCGGTTTTTTGGCATCCCCGATTATCTAAATAAATGATTTGTCGTTTTATATTATTTTTTTAGGGGAACTTTAATCTTATGAAAAAAAATAAAGGAAGAGATATTTTCTCGAGATTAAAATTTTTACGGAAAGAAAAAGATTTTATTTTTTTAGATAAGATTAAAAATAAATTTCCTCGAGCGGAGATTTATTTAGTCGGCGGCGCGGTCAGAGATTTACTTTTGTCAAAACCGACCAAGGATTATGATTTTGTCGTCCGTAAGGTTCCGGCCACTGACTTGGAAAAATTTTTAGCCGAACAAGGGACGGTAAATTTAGTTGGACAAACTTTTGGCGTTTTTAAATTTGTTCCTCGTCAAGGCGATTCTCACAACCCGATTGATATTGCTTTGCCGAGAAAGGATTTTTCCTTGGGCACCGGAGGCTATCGAGACGTGGAGATTCAAAGCAATCTCAATTTAAAAATACAAGAAGATCTGGGGCGGAGAGATTTTACCATTAATGCCTTGGCAATTGATTTGACCAGGGGACGCGAACAAGGGCAACAAGTGGTTGATTTATTCGGCGGTTTAGACGATTTAAAAAAAGGAATAATTCGCACCGTCGGCCGGCCGGAGCAGAGGTTTAAAGAAGATTACTCCCGAATGCTTAGAGGAATACGTTTGGCTTGCCAATTTGGTTTTGAAATCGAAGAAAATACTTGGCAGGGGATAAAAAAGAAAATAAAAGGTCTTAATGAAATAAAAAGAAACGTTGAAATAATTCCCGACGGCCAACTGGCCGAACAAGAGGTAGTGGAATCGAGAGTGGTTCCCTATGAGGTGATGGCCAAAGAGTTTTTAAGAGCTTTCGCTTATAATCCTTGTCGCGCTTTTGATTTATACGATCAGAGCGGCGCTTTTCAGGAGCTAATGCCGGAGATTTTGAAAATGAAAAATTGTCCCCAGCCGAAAAATTATCATACAGAAGGAGACGTTTGGGAGCATACTCGTTTGGCTTTAAAAAATTTGAATTCCCTCGGGTTTAAAAAGCAATTCGGGGCCGGGTTATCAAACGAGGTGATGATGGCCGTTTTATTCCACGATTTAGGGAAGCCCTATACCCTTCAGACCCCGGAAAAAGACGGCACAGACAGAATTCGCTTTAATGAACACGATCTGGTGGGCGCGAAAATGGCGAAAGAAATCGCCGAACGGTTAAAATTTTCCAGTCCGGATAAAATTGGCGTTAATCTTGAGGAAATGTCTTGGCTGGTGGAAAATCATATGATCTTAATTAGGGGGGAGATTGCTAAAATGAAGCCGAGTACGATTGAAAAATATTTTTTTAACTCCCATTTTTCCGGCGACAAACTGCTACAAGTTTCTTTTGCCGATATTGCGGCAACAATTACTTCAAAAGGCGCTCTTGATTTTAATAGGTTCAATCAAATGCTCGGACGCATTAAAGAATTAAAGGGATTGAGTCGGAATAAAAAAGAGCTGCCTAAACCAATTTTGAACGGCCACGACATAATAAAGATTTTTAAATTGAAACCCGGCCGAGAAATTGGCGAATTGCTCGGCCTCTTAAGAGAGAAGCAATTGAACGGAAAAATAAAAAATAAAAACCAAGCCGTTAAGTTTTTGGAAAAGAAGATAAAAAAATAAAACTGTAACAACGACTTTATTTTTATTATTTTTTAATTTTTATAAAATCTGCCAAATTAATTCTTACTTGACGGATTTTTTATTTTATCTATAATTGCCGTATTGGTTATTTACAAAGGAGGAAAATATAATGAATAATCATAAGAAAGACGCAGAAGAAAAAACTGTGATGATCGAGCAGGAAAAAGAACGGCTCTTGGCCAAGATTAAGAAGGGTCCGTCCCTACTCCCTGCTTTAGCCCAGGAAATGGAGAAATCGCAAAATAAGATTGTCCAAATGATTGACTCATTGCGAGCCGCCGGGTATAACATCACTCTCGTTAAGGAGTTGCAAAAAGACAATTTCGTTTATGAAGTGAGATTTGTCCAAGAGCCGCAAATAGGCGAACCTGTTCATTTGGAAACAGTGGGCCGGAAAGAAATAAAAATTCTTTTAATCTCAGACACGGCCTTCGGACTGAGAACCCATCAACCCGAGATAGTGGCCGCTGCCCTTAAAGAAGGAATCAGACAAAAGGTGGATTTCGCCATTCATTGCGGAAACATCGTGGCGGGAAAGCCAACCTTGGCGAAGTATCAGGATTTTTTAGGCACTACTTTTTACAGTCAGGTTAATTTTGTCCGGAAGATGCCCCATACTCCCTATAAAATTTATTTTATTAACGGTCCGAGGGACATCACTCATGATCAGGACGTGGCAAGGGTTTTGTGCACTCCCAGGGAAAAATGGCGCGACGAAAGGGATTTGGAGGCGAATTTTTTTATTACCGGTTCAAAGGCGGAATGGAAGATAAAAGTAATGCATCTGAAAAAGGGTTCGCCCTACACTGTGTCGTACCCAATTCAGAAAGTGAAAGAAAATTTTACTTCGGCGATTCGGTACGTAATAAGAAAATCGCACTGCCCCAACCTTTTAATTTTAGGCGGCCTTTCTACGCCCTTAATGTTGCCGGCGAAAAAGCCGGGCGATATGATTTCCATTTCTTTGCCCGGACTTTGTGCCACACCGCCTTCGCAAGAAGCGGAAATTAAAAAGGGTAATTGCCCGGAATTGGGTTTTACCATTATTACGATCCGTTTGGACGAAAAGGGCAACCCGGTCGAAGTACAGCCGGAATTTCATCTTTTTACCGCCTATGAGCAAGTGGAACATCCTTATGTTTTTGGGGGTTTTGATATCGTCAAATTTCATCTTTCGGAAGATGAAAAAAAAGTTCTAGAGGCATTAAAGGAACGGCCTCGGCGTCTTGGTGAGCTGAGTCGATATCTTGATTATGACAAATCCTTGGCTGAAAAGATAATCGAAGATTTGAAAAAGCATTTTGAGATATCTTATGACGAAGCCAGTAAAAAATACGCCCTGGTCTACAATTGGGCGAAGAGAAAATTCCACCCTGTTTCCCTTGAGGAATCACCCAAGAAGATAGCGGTTGTCGCTTCCATCTCTGATACTCATATCGGCGATAAGGCGGCTAAAGAAGAGCTGATATCTTTGGCTTATAAAGAGGCGGAGAAGGCTGGCGCTGATGTGATAACTCATTCCGGAGATGTTTTTACCGGAACAAACGCTTATCCCGGACAGGAATTTGATTTGGCCTGGCACGGCGCTGACGCGCAACTGGATCGAGGGCTTAAAATTTGGCCTTCAAGTCCTATTCCGACGATAATCATTGCAGGCTCAAGCCATGAAAAGGTTTACTGGGTCAAGTCGGGCTATAACATTGTCCGAAGATTCGCCGAAACCTGTAAAAACATGGAATATATCGGAGGCGAACATTTGGCAGAAGGAACAAAGACGGTAAACGGCATTGTTATTCGCTTAGTCCACCCCAAAGGAGGTATTCCTTATGGGAAATCTTACCGGCTGCAAAGGTGGTTGGAAAATTTGACCGAAGAGCAGGACAATTCGTCTGAAGGGGTCCGCATGTTATTAGTGGGACACCTTCACGTGGCGATTTTTATGCACTATAAAGGGATTTCATCTTTTTTAGTGCCTTGTCTTGAGGAAAATACGAACTACCTAAAGGAAAGGGGTCTTATCCCTTGGCTGGGAATGTGGATTACCAAACTAGAAGAAGACAGATTCGGCAACGTGGTTAAGGTTAGTCCGAAGTATATTTCCTTTGAAAAAAGGGAATAAGAGATTTTTTAAAACTAGATTCCTCCCGAGTTTATCGGGAGGAATTTTTTGACAAAAGTTGAATTTTTGGTTAAAATATTTTCATGTCTGATATTGACAATTTGTCTAAAATAAATATAATCCAAAAAGATAAGGATTTTTTGGTCGTTGAAAAACCAGTCGGACTATTAGTTCATTCCACGGCGCATCAGAAAGATAATACTTTGGCTGATTGGCTTTTGGAGTATTATCCGGAGATTAAAGGTGTCGGAGATAAGAATCGGCCAGGCGTTGTCCATCGTTTAGATAAAGATGTTTCCGGATTGATGGTGATTGCGAAAAATCAGAAAATGTATGAATGTTTGGTTCAACAATTTTTAAAGAATAAAGTGAGAAAAGAATATTTTGCTTTGGTTTATGGCCGACCGTCTCAAGAAAAAGGAATTATAGAATTGCCGATTGGTTTTACTCGAAAGGGAAAATTAGTGGCGATTAAATCCCAAAAGGACGTTAAAACAAAAAAATCGGCGATCACTGAATATGAGATTGTTAAAAATTTTTCAATTTTTAATTTTCAATTTTCATTGCTCAAAGTTAGGCCTTTTACTGGCCGGACTCATCAGATTCGGCTTCATTTAAAATCCGTCGGTTGTCCGATTGTCGGCGACTCGCGCCCGGCGCCCGTTTTTTTGATAAATCAGTCGTCTAGTTATTCCCCTCGGGTGTTTTTACACGCTTTTTATCTTGGCTTTTACGATTTAAACGGTCAGTGGCGAGAGTTTAAAAGCGAACTGCCGAGAGATTTTAAAGAAGTTTTGGTTAAAATTGGAGGTTAATATATGTCCAAATTGTTCATTATTTCCGGCTTGCCCTCTACGGGCAGCGGCAAGGATTCGGTGATTGATGGACTTGAAAAAGAATTGGATTTTACTCGGATAATCACCACTACTACCCGCCCTAAAAGGCCGGGAGAAAAGCAGGATTGGCCCTATCATTTTGTTTCCATTGCCGAATTCAAAAAAATGGCGGCCAACAACGAGTTTTTGGAATGGGCCGAGGTTTACGGGAATTATTACGGCAACTCGAAAAAGGAAATGACGCGAGCTCTTCAAGGCGATAAGCCGGTAATTTTGCGAATCGATTGCCAAGGAGTTAGGACTTATAAAAAATTGATTCCCGAAGCGGTTGTGATTTTAATTACCGTTCCTTCGTTGGAAATATTAGCGACGAGACTGCGCCGCCGCGGTCAGGACTCAGAACAGGTTATTCAAAGTCGTTTAAATGAAGCGAAAAAAGAATTGGATAATCCGCCGCCATTCGAATATTTGATTGCCAATGAGGAAGACAAACTGGAAAAAACAGTTAGAAAAGTTAAAGAGATTATTTTAAAAGAATCCGGAAGATAATCTGGATTCTTGATTTTCAAATTACCATAATCAATTATCAATAATCAAAATATTATGACTGATCAACAAGAAAAAGACAGAAAATTGCCGGAAATTAAGCCGGGAATGATTGTTCGCGTTCATCAAAGAATAAAAGAGATGGACGCGAAAGGTAAAATTAAGGAAAGAACGCAGGTTTTTGAGGGCACGGTTATCGCCTGTCATGGCGGAAAAACGCCCGGGGCGACTTTTACGGTTCGAAAGATCGCCGCCGGTGCTGTCGGCGTGGAAAAAATTTATCCCTTATATTTGCCTAGTATTTTAAAAGTGGAAGTGGTAGGAAAATATAAGGTTAAAAGAGCTAAGCTATATTATTTGCGGAGCAGATACGGAAAAAAAATGAAAGAGATGAAATAAGCGGTTTTGCGCGAGTTTGATAACTTCTTTCATCATATTTTGCGCCCAGGTGGCGTAATTGGTAAACGCGATAGACTGAGGCTCTATGCCCGATTTCGGGCGTGCGGGTTCAAGTCCCGCCCTGGGCACCAATCGTCGCCGAAGAGGCGACTAAAATTAAAAATGAAATATAAAAAATAAAAAATTTAGGTTTTGAATTTTGGATTTAGAATTTTAGATTTTTTTCGAAGCAAAAGTTTTGGGCCCGTGGTATACCGGTAACACGCTTCCATGGCATGGAAGAGTAAGGGGTTCGATTCCCCTCGGGTCCACCCAAAAAGAGTTTTTCAAATGAAAAACTCTTTTTTGGTGGGATATTCTAAACTTTGCGCGAAATTTCTTTGAAAGAAACTGACGCTCGGGCGAGGCGGAATTCCCCCCACGCCCCCCTTCCGCCTTGCCCTCGCGCCTGCGGCGATTTTTTCGGCGGGCTTCAATTTAAATCTCGCCCTTGCCCCACCACTCCCGTGCGCGGGCATTTGAAATTAAGCTCCCCAGAAATATCTTTACATTATCAAAATAATTTTGTATCATAAGTGTAGATTGTGATTACTCTATAAATACATACTATTATTTTGATACTACAATGTCAAGAGAGATTTCGCCAATAGGCAAAAACATAAAGAAATTAAGAAAGCAAAAGGGCTTATCGCAAGACCGGCTTTCTAAATTAGCCGATATTTCCTACAATACGGTCATAAAGCTGGAGTCGGGCGGTATCACCAATCCTTCAATTGACACGCTTCAAAAATTAGCCAAAGCCCTTGATGTTGGCGTTGATGATTTATTGAAGTAAAAATTATGGACAAATCATTTACTATCCACGATTTGCCAAAAGATGAGCGTCCGCGCGAGCGGTTAGTTAAATTCGGCGAGCAAGCACTCTCGGCTCAAGAATTATTACAACTTATTTTAGGCCGAGGCATTGCCGGCGAATCAGTGGCGGTTACGGCTCAAAAATTATTAAGTCATTTTGGAAATTTAGAAAAATTGTCAGAAGCAAGCATTGAAGAACTGTCTTCAATTAAGGGGATTGGCTTGGCAAAAGCCGCCCAAATAAAAGCCGTGTTTGAAATTAGTCGTCGGCTTTCCACCCAAGCCCCGACCTACAAAAGCAAAGAACTTACCGACCCCGAAAAAGTTTATCGGCTGATAAAAAGCAGACTTAAAGATTATCACAAAGAACATTTTTACATCATCGCCCTCAATAGCAGAAACCATTCAATCGCAGAAGTTTCTGTTGGCAGTTTAAATGCGAGTATTGTTCACCCGCGCGAAGTATTTGCGGAAGCCATTAAAAACAAAGCTGCTTCCGTTGTATTTGCTCATAATCATCCATCAGGCGACCCCGAGCCATCAGAAGACGATTTATTATTAACCAAAAAATTGGTAGAGTCCGGCAAAATTTTAGGCATAGAAGTGGCTGACCATATTATTATGACTAAAGATAGTTTCTTTAGTTTCAAAAATAAAGGGATAATTTAAAACTATGGCAAAAGCTAATAAAAAATCAGAAGTTGAAAAATTACAAGCCGAAGTTGAGCGGCTGAAAAAGGAATTGAAGAAAAGGAAAAAATACGGGCTTGTTTGGGAAGAAAAACCCGAGGAAGTGGTTGAGATGTGCAAAGAAAAACTGCCGGTGCTGAAAGAGATTAAGAATAAAGAAATAATCACCGACAAAGACAAGCCGGTAAATTTATTGATTGAGGGCGACAATTATCACGCTCTCTCTGTTTTAAATTACACTCACGCGAAAAAAGTTGATGTCATCTATATTGACCCGCCATATAACACAGGCAACAAAGATTTTATTTTCAACGACCGCTATGTTGACAGAGAAGACGCTTATCGCCACTCAAAATGGCTGGCATTTATGGAAAAAAGGTTGAAGTTGGCAAAGAATTTATTAAAAGACACTGGAGTGATTTTTATTTCAATTGATGATAATGAGGTGGCCCAATTAAAGTTGTTGATGGATAATCCCGATTTGTTTGG
>Ga0209610_1000483_pt1 | contig 20880 bp, 16 predicted proteins | sample LakKivw275mmetaG_FD_184137 | JGI IMG/M metagenome (GOLD analysis project Ga0209610, IMG submission 184137) | Anoxic lake water microbial communities from Lake Kivu, Rwanda to study Microbial Dark Matter (Phase II) - Lake Kivu water 275m metaG... | ecosystem: Environmental > Aquatic > Freshwater...
TCTACCTCAAAGAGGTCGAATGGCGGTTCAACCACAGGGACCAAAACCTCGTGGTGCTGCTGAGAAAATTATTGTCACAGCGGGTTGTCAAAGAGCCAATTTAGTGCAACTTTAGTCCGGTATTACCAAAAAGAATTGCAGCAAAAAAACCAAGGGGGACATTGTTTCCGCAATGCCCCCCTCAGGTTAATACTGAAAAAATGAGATCTGTTCGCTACTTCTTTGCGGGCTCAGCCTTCTTCTCTTCAGCCTTCGGGGCCGCCTTCGGCTCAGCCTTCTTCTCGGCCTTCTTCGGAGCAGCCTTCTTCGCGGGCTTTGCCTTCTTCTCGGCCTTCTTCGTCGCCTTGTCGTCAACCTTCTTCACGTCAGCCTTCTTCTCAACCGCAGGAGCCGCCTTCGTATCTGCCGGTTTCGCCGGGGCCGCAGCCTGGGCGAAGCACAGACCCGTTACGGAAAGAACGAAAAGAACGGATACGATAACTGCCAATACCTTCTTCATCTTTTGTCACCTCCCTCCATCGGGTTTTTCCCCTTTTCTACATAATCTGTGCCAATCGCCCCATAAGATAAATACACAATAAATACAACTGGTTATAAAAATTACTGTGGATCGATTTTTTCATTGCATTTCCCTTTTGGCTACTTTTGCGCCTTTTTGAGGAATCTCTACGCCATTTTGAGTAATCAGAAATCCCATTTAAGGATATTCAATCTTATTTGAGGATATTTAATGATATGGGATTGAATTTGTTGGTTTTTATATTGATAAATTTCGAAAAAAGGGAGGGGAGGAAAACATACTATCTATTATCGCTCGAAGAATTGCTGGAGGGCTTCAACGACGGACTTGGAGTACAGGGTAACCATAAGGGTGTAGAGGGCGAAGGCGATTACTGCCCCGGCAAAGCCGATCTTCCGGTATCGGTGCTCCAGCGACGTGAGAAGAAGACCACCGAAAACAAGGGCCGCCACTTGAGCCACGAGATACGCATCTCCTCCGGCAGTGCGAAAACCGAAGTAACTGAACTGTAGGGTCGTGAGAACGACGATACCCAGAAGCGCGAGGCTCTGCCACCTCAACTTTGCCATGGGAATCTCCTCTTTAAATAATATACCACAGACAAAAGGGCCGGACCATCGCTTTATCGACGTTGCCGGGACAGGACGAAAAAAACATTTTTCTTTTCAGCCCCTTGTGATAACGTCAACATATAACTTTTTCCAAGGGAGGGCAACATGATCAAAAAGCTCATCTCAAGCCTGGCGGTGGTCGCACTCATTATGATTTTTATCACCGGTGTGGCAACCGCGGCCGACCCGGAGATCCTGGCCAGGGTGGGGAATAAAAACATTACCAAAGCCGACATCGAAGCACTCATCAGTTTCTATCCGCCGAACCAGCAGGCCATGATCCGTATGGACCCCAAGAATGAAGAGGCCCTGTTGAACAATTACGTCACCATCATGGCGGTCGCCGAAACGGCCAGACGCCAGGGCTTCGACAAGGATAAAAACATGAGGAAGCAGATCCAGGTCCTCACCGACGAGCATCTCGCTAAAGGCTACGTCCAGAAAAACGTCATCGCGAAGGTGAAGGTCACGGACAAGGATGTGGAGGAATATTACAAGGACCATCCCAAGGAATTCGAAAAACCGGAAACCGTCAAGGCAAGACACATCCTCATCGGATTCAAAGGCGATATGACCGAGGACCAGAAAAAGGAAGTTCGCATGAAGGCGGAGGACGTCCTCAAGAAGGCGAAGCGCGGTGACGATTTTGCCCAGCTCGCGTCCGAATACTCCGATGATCCAGGCTCCAAAACGAAGGGGGGGGAGCTGGGTTTCTTCCCCCGGGGAAACATGGTGCCGGAATTCGAGAACGCGGCATTTAATTTGAAACCGGGTGATATCAGTGACGTTATCGAAACGCCATACGGATATCATATCATCAAGGTCGAGGACAAAAAGGCGGCGGAAATGCCGGCTTTTGACAGCATCAAGGAGCAAGTGAGGTTTAAGGCCACTCAGGCCGCGGAGCAGAAAAAGATTAATGAGTTCATCGAAAAGGCCAAGAAAGAAACGAAGGCGACGATCTATTCCCAATCGAAAGAAAAAAAGAAGTAACGCAATCTCAGAATTTATCTCGAGAGAGATGTTATAAGGCGGCCCTTCGGAGGAGGAGCGCAAGGGGGGGGATGTCTTATGACATCTTTTCTTTTTCTGGTGCAACTCGGGACACGAAGAGCCGGGGAGCTTTCTCTTGGATTTTGTCATTGAAGCGCAAGGTCTGAAAAAAACTTTTGGCCCCTTCGTCGCTGTTGGCGGCATCTCCTTTGGTGTTTCCCGCGGCGAGTGTTTCGGACTTCTTGGCCCGAATGGCGCAGGCAAGACATCGACGATCCGGATGATCTACGGGTTCTCTCCCCGGACGGCGGGAAGCCTGAAGATTTTCGGACTCGGGATCGACGAGGGGCTCCGGCAAATCAAGTCCCGCATCGGTGTCTGCCAGCAGGAAAACAGTCTCGACACCGAATTGACGGTGCTTCAGAATCTGGAAGTCTTTGCCAGCTATTTCGACATTGAACCGTCTTCGGCCCGCCGGCGCGCGGAGGACCTGCTCAAGTTCATTGCCCTGGAGCAACGCCGGGATGCCCCCGTGGTGGAGCTCTCCGGGGGCCTCATGCGGCGGTTGATGATCGCCCGCGCCCTCATCAACAACCCTCAGCTTCTCATTCTCGACGAGCCCACGACGGGTCTCGACCCCCAGTCCCGGCACCAGATCTGGAATCGCCTGGAGGAATTGCGCGCTGGAGGCCTCACGATTCTGCTCACGACCCACTACATGGAAGAGGCCTCCCGACTCTGCGATCGCCTTATCATCATGGATCACGGCCGTATTCTCGTCGAAGGGAAGCCGGTGGACCTCGTCCGGCAGTATGCCGGGCGTGACGTGATCGAGGTCTCTGAGCCGACCGACCGCCTGAGATCTTTCATCTCATCGAAGGGGCTGCCCCACGACGACCTGGGCCATCGCCTGATCATCTACTGTGACAACCGGGACCAGATCTACGGCGAGGTCAGCAGCCAATACTGCACGGAGGGCTGCATCATGCGCATGGCGACGCTGGAGGACGTCTTTCTGAAACTCACGGGAAGGGAACTGCGGGAATGACAAAAAAAGGGCCCTTCAGGATCTCGAGGCGTTTTCTCCACGTCTGGAAAAGAAACCTCACGATTTACAGGAAAAACTGGAAGATCAGCTTTCTCCCGCCGCTTCTGGAGCCCCTTTTCTACCTTCTGGCCTTCGGGGTAGGGTTGAGCGCCCTCGTCGGAAGCATTCAATATCGGGGCACCGAGATATCCTACATCGCCTTCATCGCCCCGGCTCTCATTTCCATCAACATCATGTACAACGCCTTCTTCGAGACGACCTATTCGTCCTTCGTTCGCATGTACTACCAGAAAACCTTTGACGCCATGATGGCCACCCCCCTTTTCGTGGACGAGATCATCACAGGTGAGATCTTCTGGGGTGCGACAAAATCCGTGATTGCAACGCTGATCATGCAGGGCGTCATCAGCCTCTTCGGACTCATCGATTATCCCGCAGGCCTTCTCATCATCCCCTTGAGCTTTCTCGGCGGCATGGCCTTCGGGGCCATCGGCATGTATTTCACATCCATCGTGGCCCAAATCGACATCTTCAACCTGCCCATATTCCTCTTCATCACCCCGATGTTCCTCTTCAGCGGGACTTTCTTCCCCCTGGAGACGCTTCCCGCCTGGGCACAGCAGCTCTCCCTTCTCTTCCCCCTGACACACCTCGTGAGCCTCGTCCGGGCCCTTTCCTTTGGCGTGATCGAGCCGGCCCTTGCCCTGAATGTTCTCTACCTCATCTTTTTCACGCTCGTTTTTTTCCCCTGGAGCCTTGTCAAGATGCAAAGGCGTCTCATCAAGTAATCCCGGCCCCGAATAAACACCCTCCGTTTTCAGGACCCCCCTTTCAAAACCCGTGGAACACCTTGGCATGAAAATTGTTTAAATATAATGCGGACCAGTGTCTCGAAAGATTTCTGACAGCGCTTTTTAAGGCCATGAACGGCGAAGAAAGTGTGATCAACAACATATGGCCCATCGGGGGCGGCAAAGGCGGATCGGGGAAAACCTTTCTGACGGGGAGCCTGGGACTGCTCCTGGCCCATCAGGGATACAGGACCCTCATCATCGACGCCGATCTCGGTGCCGCCAACCTTCACACGGTCATCGGGGTAGCCCATCCGGGACGCACGCTTTCCGACTTCATCAACAAGAAGGTCGAGACCCTGGAGGATGCGGCCATGAAGACGCCCGTGCCCAACCTCTACTTGATCAGCGGGGCGGGAGACAACCTCGATATGGCCAACCTGACCCATGCCCAAAAGATGAAGCTTCTGCGGGCCATTTCAAAGCTTCCCTACGAGCACATCCTTCTGGACCTTGGGGCCGGCACATCCTACAACACCCTTGATTTTTTCCTGATCTCAAGCACGGGAGTCTTCATAACCACCCCCGAACCAACATCCATTGAGAATGTTTACCGCCTCATCCGGTCGGTCTTTTTGCGAAAGATCCGACAGGTGCTCCGGGAGCAAACTTTCCGGGAACTGCTTCAGGAAGCGGTCATGCGTTCCAATGGATCATCCGTCAAAAACCCCGAAGATCTGCTCCGCATCCTCAAAGAGTGTGATCCCGTTCAGGGGGGGCTCCTTGAGGAATCGCTGAGGACCTTCCGGTTCAAGCTCGTCCTCAACCAGTTGCGCAAACAGGACAATCGCCAGGTCGGGACACTCATCTGCAGGATCTGCGAGAAGCATCTGGGTCTCCGGGTTCAATTCCTGGGCAATATACAATATGACGACCGCGTTCACGATGCCGTCTGCCGGAAGGTGAACTTTCTTGAAAAATATCCCTATACCCAGACGGCAACGGATCTCCGTGAATTCTGTCACCGTTTTATGACCGAGCGGGAGGAACCCTCGGCGGGCTTCCCCCTCGACAAGACCGGGACCACAACCTTCGTGAGCGCGAACCGTTGAGTTTATGAAAGCCCTCAGAGAACAGAACTATTACGAAATGCTGGATCTGCCGACCTCGGCGTCTCCCTTCGATATCCGGCATGCCTACAAAATAGCCCTCCAGATCTACGGCGATGATGCAAACGTCAGCTACTCCTTTTTTTCAGGGGACGAACGGTCCGGGATCCTCGCCAACCTGGAAAAGGCCTTTCTGACCCTCATCAACGACCAGAGTCGGATGGAGTATGACCGATCGCTCATCACGGCAGGTCTCATGCAGGAAAACGAGCAGTATCGAAGTGCCCCCAAAAAACCGATTCCCCTCTTCGATCTGGAGGAAACCGGTCATATCACCCGCATGGTCTTCCCCCACACGGAAAAGGCGATTGTCCCGCCGGCGGAGTTTCCCGTTGTACGGGAAATCATGTCGAAGGACTCCCTCACGGGTCAGGACCTGAGGCGCATACGGACGGAACTCGGCATCTCCCTGGAACAAATTTCCGAGATGATCAAGGTCCGCCGGGGACTATTGAATGCCATCGAAGAGGACCGCCACGAAGAGATCCCTTCCACGCTTCTTCTAAAGAGTTTTCTGCGGGCCTACGCGGAGTACCTTCGACTGGACTCCGACAAAGTTGCAGCGCGATATCTGAAGCAGGCATCGGAGGGATTACAGAGGGCAAAAGAGTCATAACCACGACAGCCCCTCAACCCCCTTCGACCGGGGACGCCGTCGAAGAGCCGTAAGAAAAACAATACATTAGAGAGACAAAAAGCCTTCTTGCCCGCCGGCCGGGGGCTTCTTTTTGTTTGACACCCCCACTGCTATTACCTATACTTCCTCGGTAAATTCCGATTTTTACCGGAGAATCCATTGGATACGAGCAAGGTTGCCATCATCGGCCCCGGACGACTGGGGACAGCCCTGGCCTACATGCTGGGCAGGGATAACAAGAAGGTGACGATCTATTACCACGATGCCGAGCTCTGCCGTCAGATCAATGAGGAGCACCTGAACCCGAAGCATCTGACGGAGGATCTGGTAAAACTCTGCGGGGACATGGACAGCGTCCCGAGACTGACACCCGATGTGACAGCGACCAACGACCTCGAGCAGGTCGTTTACGAAAATGATTTCATCTTCCTCGCCATCACCATGAACCGGCTGGCCGAGTTTCTCGACTACCTGAGACCGCTTATCGGGAAGAAACGGGGAAAGACCTACCTCCTATCTCCCATCAAGGGTCTCGTTTCGGACGAAAAGACGAAGGAGCTCATCACCCCTTCACAGATGATCAAGGGGGACCTCTTTCACCTCATGCACAAGTTCAAGGTCGTCGTCATCGGGGGACCTTTTTTCGACGTGGACATCGCCCTGGGCAAGCCCGTGTGCCTGACGGTGGCGGGGCCGAGGCTGCTCAGCAAGGTCGTCCGGAAGGAAATCCTGCGGTTGAACCGCCAGGAACTGACCTCCTACTACAACTTCGATGTCGTCGGCATCGAGGCCTGCGGAGCCCTCAAGAACATCGCGGCGAACATCAAGGGGGTTACGGACTCTCTCAACCTCGGCAGTTCCATGCCGGGAACGATCTTCGCCCGCTCGGGTGTGGAAATTCGCGCGCTGTGCTCGATCCTCGGGGGGAGCTTCCAGGCTTTTTACAGCCAGGCAGGTGTGGGGGACCTCTACGTCACCATCTCATCCATCGCGAGCAAGAACTACCGTTACGGCAAGTTCTACTACGAACTCTATGATGGGAGACCCATCCAGACAAACCTGCACGTGCTCCAGAGAATCGACGGCACGCCTGAAGGGCCCAATACCATCCGGAACGTGCACAAGTACCTGGACAAGAAGAACATGTACAGTCCCCTCTTCTCCTGCGCCTATCACATCTTCAACGAGAGGATCCAAAAGGAAGAGTTTAAGGAAAAGATCATTGAGTCGATTCAGTTCGATCGCAGAAACAAGGAATACATCGGGCCCGTCTCAAGACTTCTCTATCGGATATTCCCGAACTGGTGGTACCGCCGGAACCGGGGCATATCGTCCTACTTCGAGACCTGAGGGATCTTCGCTCTCAGCCCGGTCTGCGCGGTCTACCGGCTGTACTCCTCCTCGAGAATCTTCAACCGGTCGACGTATTCATTTCTGCGGCTCAGTCCCCTGTAATTCAGGAGGTCCTCTTTGAGATGACTGATGGGGGGGAGGATGTCAATGTTGTAGCGGTTGAGGTTTTCCCGGTTGGCCCGGTCGATGATGAGGATGGCGTAGTAGGTGACAATGATTCGCGTCTTGGCATCCCGTCGCCAGAGGTAGGATTTCCCGGAGAGGGTCGTCAGGAAAAAGGCGGCATAATCGTACAGGGCCCGGTCGGAAGTCTTTATCTCGGCATTTCGGTACTCGATTCCTTTGATGATCCACTCGTACAGGAGTTCTGCTGAAGGCTCGAGGATCTCCTTTTCGTTGTCCAGGATCTCTTTGATGACGCTGATGTTTCCACTGCCGATGATGCGCTCGAAATGGGTCATGTTCAGGCGGAGCTTGGCGACGTCTTTCGTCTCACCATTCACGATGGGGGGGCTTGCAGAAAGGTCGGCCAGCAATTTAAGAAAAAACTTGTACGTTCCCTCGGGAAGACTGTGGGCCTGTATGTATTGACGCTCGTCGAGACTGTGGAAAAACCGGATCACATCCTGCTGGACCGCCTCAAAACTCCGGTCCCCGTTTTCCGGACGGTAAGACCTCATCTTTTTCCGATAGACACCCGACCGAAAGCCGGGAAGCGCGCTTCCCCGATTCTCATTCGACTGGGCCATGGCGACGGATTGCTCGCCCGGGAGCACCCGCGCAAACCCGCCCCTTTCCCAGAAGATGAGGCAGGCAAGACCGGCGATGAGCATGCAAATACTGCCGATACCCAGGAGAATTTTTTTTTCGTCCAAGTCGATCCCCATGATGATGAACTTCCTATAATAACAAATTCTTAACCGAAAATGGGAGTGGTTCTCCCCTTTCGATAGGCAGCAATTTCCGTGCCCGTGCGGTCAGGCCCTTGATTGTCCCCGAGATGCGAGCAGAGGTTCGATCGAAAGTTCGGGCCGAAGAACTTCGTTGGCTCTCCTCAACCGGTCATCGGATGCATAGACGGCAACCGACGCCGCCTCAAGAGCGGGTAGCAGGCAACGCCTCACGGCCTCGAGAATCGAGTCGGCGGTCACGGCAAAAACGCCCTTCCGGAATTTCAGGCGTCCCTCGTCGGTGATACCCGCGAAATCGCGGATCATGGAAACGAAACCCTTCCCCGACGGGTCCATCGGTCTATCCATGGAGCCGATGCCTCCGATAATCGCCCTCTCGAGGTCCTCCCTGTCGATCTTTTGCCGGGAGCGGCTGTCGATAGCTTCGTTATAAACCCTGAGTGTCTCCACGAGATGGGGGTCCCTGTATGAGAGAAAAGAGAAAAACCCGTTCATGGGATCATACTGCGACATGCCCCCGTAAGCGCCTCCCTGCACCCTGATCCGCTTGTAGAGGTCTCCCTTGGAGAGTTCCCGCGACAGGACGTAAAGGACGGGCGCAAGGGGATCCGAATAGGCCGGTGCCTTGAGGACCTTGGCCACATAGCAGACCTGGGCCGGGACGACAATCCCCACTGAAACGGGTGCGGGGATGGCAAGTGCTGAGGCGCTGACAAGACTTCCGCCCCGGAGCCGCTGAAGCATCCCGGCGAGGTTTTCCTCGAAGATCTGAAGCCCCCCGGCGTCAGCAGTGATGTTCACCGTTACCCTGCCCTGCCGGAAGAGTAATTCGCGAAGGGTCGCGACCTTCCCGACGAGATCCGCCTGCCCGTCGGCAAAGGAATCTGCGGCCGTCGCAAGAACTTGAAGCTGCGACCTTCCGTGCCATAGTTCATCGAGGTAGGCCGGCAGTGTCTGGGCGGCCGCCGCGCTTCTCTGCGCGAAGATATGCCCCGAGGGGATGACGGCGGCGTGCATGCGATTTCTCATCTCGAAAAGGAGGTCCCGCATCCGGCTTGCATCGGAGAGATCTCCCTGCGACAGCAGGTCAAAGAGGATCTCAAGAGCCCCCGGGACATTGCGGTGAAGGGTCCGCACCCGGAAGATCATCTTCTGCCAGGTCTCTCTGCCATCGGCGGTCAGCCCCGCTGCGAACGAGTAGCCCACACCCCCTGTCTTCAGGGCGACCCGCTTTGCCATTTCCTCGTAAGTGAAGCCGGCGGCCCCCATCCCTGTCGTCAACCTTCCGCTGAAGGGGAGATAGGGCTGCAGATCCGGAGGGACACCGGTGAGATCGAAGGCGAGATCGAGGTAGGCGATGCCGTTGGTGAAGATCTCATGGCGGAGGACCGGGATGCCGGATATAGCGGCCTTCTCAACCGGAATCCGATCGATATCCCTGGGGATGTCCGATATTTTCAGTCTCGGCAATGTCGCCAGCGCCGCGGGGCTATCGGGCTCCATCTGAATGCGCTGTAGGGTTTCAGCCTCCTGCCGGATTGTTTCGAGCGTCTCCTTCGAAAGACCCGCCTTTTGAGCGGCCATCTTTTCCCGAAAGGTCTTTATCTGGTTTTCCTGAAAGGTGGGACTCGGTTCCATAATGGAAAGAAGCCTGTGAGGGTTTTCAAGCAGCCATCGACGCAAGAACCGCTGAAAGAGATCGGGCTCGCGCTCCCACCGCCGGCGGACACCCTCGATGATCTGGTTGAAGCGAAGCCCCGCGAGAGGCTCACCTTCATAGAGCCAGGTATGGTAGATCCGCGACATGAGGGAAATTGAGTAGGGGAGAGTTCCCCGCACGATTTCCTTGCCGTGGAATTCCACCTGGTGGAGGGCCGCCTCGATGAGACCCCGGTCAAAGCCCGTTTCGACGAGCTTCTGAAGCGTCTCCAGGACCAGGGCCTCGAAGCGGTCGACCTTGTCGAGATCCGTTCCCCGGAGCCCCACGGCGAAGGCGATCTGTTTGAGGTCATGCTCGAGGCCGCTGACCGGTGAGAGGTCCTCACCAAGGCCCGAGTCGATGAGGGCCTTTCTGAGGGGGCCCGCGGCGGTCCCGATGAGGGCGTGGGCCACGACTTGAAGAAGGACCGCCTCCGCTTCGTCCGTGTTTTCCATCATGAGCCACCCCATGTTCAGGGCTGCTTTTCCCTCCGACTTCTCGTCCTTGCCGATAGGAAAGAAACGCCGGGACCTCCGCGGGGCCGCCCAGCGCTTTTGGCTCCCGATCGAAGACTCCACCCTGACCCGCTCGAAACCCGCAAGCATCTCTTCCAGAAATACGAGGTGATCCTCCGTGGGGATATCACCGTAGAGAAAAAACCGGGCATTCGCGGGGGAGTAGTAGAGTTTGTGAAAGTCACGGAGCTGCTCATAGGTGAGCGACGGGATCACGTCGGGATCCCCTCCGGAATCGAAGGCGTAGGCGGTGTCGGGATAAAGCCCCTCCTGAAGGGCTTTGTACATCAGGGTATCGGGCGAGGAATAGGCTCCTTTCATCTCATTGAAGACAATCCCCGACACGGTGAGGGGGCTTTGAGTTTCATCGGGGTCCTCGAATGTGAGGTGATGACCCTCCTGAAAGAAGGTCTCCTTCAACATACGGGGTTTCAGGACCAGGTCCGTGTAAACCCGGGCAAGGTTGAAGAAATCGGCCCGCACCTGGCTTGCCACGGGGTAAACCGTCTTGTCCGGATAGGTGAAGGCGTTGATGAATGTCTGAAGGGATGCCCGGGACAGTTCATTGAAAGCGTCCTTCACCGGGTATTTTTCGGAGCCCGCAAGGACGGTGTGCTCGAGGATGTGGGCCACACCGGTGGAATCTAGCGAGGGCGTCCGGAAACCCACGGAAAAGAGATTCTCCCGATCGTCGTAGTGAAGATGGAGAACCCTGGCGCCGGTTTTCACGTGCTCGGCCTCATAGGCCGTGACACGGATCTCCGGGATTGCCTCCACCCGGGCGATTTTGAAGCCATGGACGATCTCCCCGCCCCGAAGCCTCGGGGCCGGGCAGCCTGTTGATTTCTCCATAAAAACCTCGCGCACAAGGGGCCGACAACACGGCGCTTCTTGCAGGTTTTTTTTACGTAGTGATAAATTTAACCGAAAACCCCGGGGGAGTCAAGGAACGCACAGGCTACCGTCTTTCCGACTTTTAAGGCCTATAGGAGCTGAAAGATCTGCCGGAGAACCGGTCGAAAACAGTTTCGAAAATGTAATTGACAAGATTTCCTTCTGGTGATAGAGACTGTCGGCAAACACTTGCCAATTGCCTTATGAAACCCCCGTCACGTGACGACATTGAGAAGAAGACGCTCTTCATCCTCCGGATCCTCAGGGACTCACAGCAGACCCTCGGGGCGCGTCTGATCGCGAGGCGGATGGCCGAGCAGGGCATATGCATGAATGAGCGGACTATTCGCTATCATTTGCGGTTGATGGACGAGCGCGGGCTCACAAGGCTCGCCGGCCGGCGCGACGGCAGGGTGATCACAAAAATGGGGCTCGATGAGTTGACCAATGCCCGGGTCCGCGACAAGCTGGGGCTTGCCATCTCGAGGATCGAGGTCCTCGCCTTCAGGACGACCTTCGACCCGAAGAGCAAGCAGGGGCTTCTGCCCGTCAATATCTCGTTCTTTTCGAAGGAGGTTTTTCGAAAGGCTTTGGAAGCCATGAAACCTGCCTTCCGCGCGGGTTTGTGCGTGAGCGACCTTGTCGCTGTTGCCGGTGCGGGCGAAAAGCTCGGGGAGGTCACCGTCCCGGAAGGCAGAATCGGTCTTGCCACGGTCTGCAGCATCGTGGTCAACGGTGTGCTTCTGAAAAACGGGATCCCCATGGATTCGAAATTTGGGGGCATCCTTCAGATGTCAAAGGGCAAGCCGCTCCGATTCGTTGAGCTCATATACTATTCCGGCTCCTCCCTGGACCCCTCGGAGGCCTTCATCCGGGCCAGGATGACATCCGTGAAAGAGGTGGCGCGGCGGGGCGATGGGAGAATCCTGGCAAATTTCCGTGAGGTTCCGGCACCGAGTCGAAGCCTTGTGGAGAGCATCGTCTCGGACTTCCGCAAAGCGGACATCAACGGCATGCTGTCGATGGGGGAGACCAGCGAACCGATCTGCGAGGTTCCCGTGGACACGAACAAGGTTGGACTCATCCTCATTGGCGGGCTCAACCCCGTTTGCTGTGCCCGCGAGGCCGGCATCGAGTCGGAGAACAAGGCCATGTCCACCGTGATGAATTTCGAAGAACTGATTCCCTTCAGATCCGTTATGACCATGAAAAAACATTCATGAAAAAAATAAAAATACAGGGGGTATTGCCATGTCTGTTATCAAGGAAGTCATTGACAAGGTCAAGAGGATGGATCCCGACCAACCGGCGTTCCACCAGGCCGTAGAGGAGGTCATGGAGACACTGGAACCGACGGTGAAGCGCCACCCGGAATTTGTGAAGGCCAAAATCTATGAACGCATCGTGGAGCCGGAGCGGACGATCATCTTCCGGGTGCCCTGGGATGACGACAAGGGAAACATCCAGGTGAACCGCGGGTTCCGCGTCCAGTTCAACAACGCCATCGGTCCCTATAAAGGAGGGCTGAGGTTCCATCCCTCCGTCAATCTCGGTATCATCAAATTCCTCGGTTTCGAGCAGATCTTCAAAAACTCCCTGACGACCCTGCCCATGGGCGGCGCGAAGGGGGGCTCTGATTTCGACCCCAAAGGAAAGTCGGACCGTGAAGTCATGCGGTTCTGCCAGTCCTTCATGCGCGAACTCTTCCGTTACGTCGGGGCGGAAACGGACGTGCCGGCCGGCGACATCGGTGTGGGCGCCCGCGAGATCGGCTACCTATTCGGCTATGACAAGAAAATCCGCAACGAGCACACCGGCGTCTTCACGGGCAAGAGCCTGGAATACGGGGGAAGCCTGGTCCGTCCCGAGGCCACCGGTTACGGCTGCGTTTACTTTGCAGCAGAGATGCTGGCCACGCGGCGCCTCGACTTCAAAAACAAGCTTGTGGCCGTGAGCGGTTCCGGAAATGTCGCCCAGTACACCGTGGAAAAGGTCAATCAGCTGGGCGGGAAGGTGATCACGCTCTGCGACTCGTCCGCCACGATCGTCGATGAAAAAGGGATCGATGCCAAAAAACTGGACTTCGTTCTCGAATTGAAGAACATCCGGCGCGGCCGGATCAAGGAATACGCCGACAAATACAAAACGACCTGCGTGGAAGGAAAGAATGTCTGGGAGTCGATCCGGGAACTGGGTATCAAGGTCGACATCGCGCTGCCCTGCGCCACCCAAAATGAAATCGACGGCAAGAGTGCCGCCGCCCTCGTGAAGAATGGCTGCATCTGTGTTGCCGAGGGCGCCAACATGCCCTCAACACCGGAAGCCGTGAAAATCTTCCAGGACAAGAAAATTCTCTTCGGCCCCGGCAAGGCCGCCAACGCCGGTGGTGTCGCAACGTCGGGACTCGAGATGAGCCAGAACAGCATGAAGTTGACCTGGACGAGGGAAGAGGTGGACAACCGTCTCCTCCTCATCATGAAGAGCATCCACAAGGCCTGCGTCGAAACCGCTGAAGATTACGGCCGCAAGGGCGACTACTTGACGGGGGCCAATATCGCAGGCTTCACCAAGGTTGCCCGCGCGATGCTGGCTTACGGTCTGGTTTAAGAGCATTAGTCTCCCGGGGTAAACACGTGGCTGGAGTAAAGAAAGAGCCTGTGCCGTCCGGCCAGGCTCTTTTACATCCCCGCCGTTCAGGGTGCGGTCGAAGATTACTCGCTGCCCGATGAAGGAGCTGATCTGCTTTGCTTCCGCGGACGGAATTTCCAGGGGTCGATACCCAGTTTGTGAATCTTGTACTGAATGATCCGTTTTGTCATCCCGAGGAGTCTGGCTGCCTGGCTCTGGTTCCCGTGTGTCTCTTTCAGGGCATCGATGATCATGGCCCGTTCCTGGGCGCCGATGACGGTGCTGAACCTTCCCCCCTCTTTTTCATCCTCACCCCGACTCGTCGTCTGCAGCGAAGGGGGAAGGTGGATCATCTCGATGGAATCGCCCTTCGCCAGCAGGACGGCCCTTTCGATGCAGTTCTCCAGCTCCCGGACATTCCCCGGCCAGGGGTGAGACAGGAAGACCTCGACAACGGCGCTGGAGATCCGCCTGACGGGCTTTTTCAACCGCCGGGCGTATTTGAGAACGAAATGGTCTGCCAGTAAAATGATGTCATTCCCCCGCTCTCTCAGGGGCGGCAGGTGGATCGGGAAGACACTGATGCGGTAATAGAGATCAGTCCTGAACTGACCGGCCGCCATGCAGTCTTCCAGACGGCGGTTGGTGGCAGCGATGATTCGGGCGTTGGTCGTGACGAGACGGGAAGAACCGAGGGGTTGGAACTGTTTTTCCTGGAGAACCCTCAGGAGCTTGGCCTGCGCTGCGGCTGTAAGTTCCGACACTTCGTCAAGGAATATCGTGCCGTTCATAGCCTCCTCGAACCGGCCCCGTCGCTGTCGCAGGGCCCCGGTGAAGGCACCCCTTTCATGACCGAAGAGCTCGCTCTCAATCAGGGTGTCGGGGATGGCCGCGCAGTTAACTTTGATGAGGGGCCCTTTACTGCGGCCACTGTTTGTGTGGATGGCCTGGGCGACCAGTTCCTTGCCGGTACCCGTTTCACCGAGGATGAGGACGGTCGTCGTGGAATCTGCCACATGGCGGATGAGTCCGAAGACATCCTGCATCCCCTTGGAGTGACCGATAATGTCGGCGGATGGGGCCTTGCCCTCGTTGACCATTCTGCGCAGCCGCCGGTTCTCCTCTTCCAGGGCAAGGATGTGGACGGCCTTGGCGATGAGCTCCGCCACCGACGAAAGCATGGCAAGCTCCTGATCCAGGTTTTCGACGTCTCTGGCTACCTTGTCGGCTGACAGGATGCCTACGACCCGGGCATCGTAGACAATAGGGACACAAAGGAAGGCAAGCTCGTCCCTGTTCAGGTTTCGCCGGGCACCGGTACGGTCAAGAAAGAGGGCTTCTTGACCCAGACTCGGAATGGCCATGGGTCGGCCCGTCTGGGCCACCCTCCCGGTGATCCCCTCACCGGACTGGTAGGTGACCTCCACCCCGTTCAGGTTTCGCCGGGCACCGGTACGGTCAAGAAAGAGGGCTTCTTGACCCAGACTCGGAATGGCCATGGGTCGGCCCGTCTGGGCCACCCTCCCGGTGATCCCCTCACCGGACTGGTAGGTGACCTCCACCCCCTCGAGGTTGACGCCGTGGGCCACCTCCAGCCAGGCCTCACCGGTGTCCCGGTCGAGGAGCGAGATCATCCCCCTCTGCATGCCGAGGCGGGCGCTCATCTCGCTGAAGACGCGTTCGAGCTGGTCCCTCAGATCCCAGGGCTGGGCCAATATCTTGGCGATGGCGTGAAGGGTTGCCAGTTCTTCGTAGGTGTGATCACTCATTTGGCACAAAAATGTAACCTTTTTTTTTCGACTTGTCAATTAATACATTTTTATCACAAAAATCAATAGGCCAAAGAGATTGATTCTGATATGATATAAAAAGTCATTATATTAAGGAGAGGTCGTCCATGAAATCCTTATCCCGCGTGAGCACCGGCATCCAGGGGCTCGACGAGATCCTCAATTCTCTGCAGTCGGGGGACAATGTTGTCCTCCAGGTAGATCACATCGAAGACTACAAGCAATTCATCAACCCTTTTGTGCAGAAGGCCCTGGAGAATAACGAAAGGGTCGTGTACATGCGTTTTGCACGCCACGCGCCCCTTCTCGATGCAACACGAAAGGTCGCCGTCTACAAACTCAATCCCGAGGCAGGCTTCGAATCTTTTTCCACCCAGGTGCACAACATTATCCGTCAGGAGGGAAAAAACGTATTTTATGTCTTCGATTCCCTCTCCGACCTGCTCCTGGCCTGGGCCACGGACCTCATGATCGGCAACTTCTTTGTCATCACATGTCCCTACCTCTTTGAACTCAACACGGTGGCCTACTTCGCCATCCTCCGGGGACGTCACTCCTTCAAGACCGTCGCCCGGATCCGTGAAACGACCCAGGTTCTCCTCGACATCTACAACCTGGAGGGGAAGACCATCGTTCATCCGCTGAAGGCCTGGCAGAGATATTCACCGACCATGTTTCTGCCCCACATCATGGAGGGGGAAAAGCTCATCCCCATCATGAATAGTGTCGATGCTGCACAGCTCTTCTCTCTCCTGGCCGGCAGGAGTCCCGTCGACGCGAAAAGGCACCTCGATTACTGGGACCGTTTATTTCTCCGGGCGAGGGAACTCGCCGAAGCTGATTCCTCCGCTGAGGAAAGAAGTGAGATGGTTGAACAGCTGTCCCGGGTCCTCATCGGCCGGGAAAAGCGCATGCTGGCCCTCGTAAAAGACTACTTCACCCTGGATGATCTCCTGGAAATCAAAAACAGACTCATCGGGACGGGATTCATCGGCGGCAAATCGGTAGGTATGCTTCTAGGGAGAAAAATTCTGCACTGTGATGAATCTTTCGATTGGGCTCGGCATCTGGAGATACATGATTCCTTCTTCATCGGCTCCGACGTCTATTACTCCTACATCGTTCAGAACGGCTGGTGGAAAGCATTCATGGCCCACAAGACCCGCGAGGGGTACTTCGAAAGTGCCCGGGAGTTGAAAGCCAGGATGCTGACCGGTATGTTCCCTCAGGAGGTGAAAGAGCAGTTCCAGCTCATGCTTGACTATTTCGGGCAGTCCCCGATCATTGCGCGCTCGAGCAGTCTCTTGGAGAATACATTCGGGAACGCCTTTGCAGGCAAGTATGAAAGCTTTTTCTGTGTCAACCAGGGTACGTCGGAAAGGAGGTATGAAATATTTGAGGAATCCATCCGGCGAATTTTCGCGAGCACCATGAACGAGGATGCCCTGACGTACCGTTTGCAGCGCGGTCTCGACCAGCAGGACGAGCAAATGGCCCTGCTGGTCCAGCGCGTGTCAGGCACCAACCGCAAACAATATTTTTTCCCCGAAGTGGCCGGCGTAGGACTTTCATACAACCCCTTCATATGGAAGCAGGGCATGAACCCTAACGCCGGAATGCTCCGCATTGTCTTCGGTCTGGGAACGCGGGCTGTCAACCGGTTGGAAAATGACTATCCCCGCATCGTGGCCCTCGACGCACCCTTGGAAAAACCTTACGAGGAGATCTTGGACATCCGCCGCTTTTCACAACACGACGTGGATGTTCTGAATCTAGAGGACAACCGCTTTCATTCCCTCTCTCTCCAGCAGGTCATCCACGAAGGGCTGGAAGCCCGCCTGGATTTGATCGGCGTGCGGGATACAGAGGCATCGGAACGTATGCGGGCCACGGGCCGTTCCGCACAGGACATATGGATCCTCACCTTCGATGAACTCCTGTCCAGAACGGAATTTGCGACGATCATGTCGCGGATGCTCAAGGATCTTGAAGAGGTCTACCAGTATCCCATCGACATCGAGTTCACGGCAAACTTCAACGCCGAGGGTCGCCTTCAGGTCAATCTCCTTCAATGCCGCCCTTTCCAGACAAGAGGCCAGAACATTCATGTTGAGATCCCGGACAAAATACCCCGCAAGCGAGTATTGCTCCAGCAGGAAGGAAACTTCATGGGAAGGAGCATCTCCCAGCCCCTGGCCCGGATTATCTATGTGGACCCTATGGGGTACATGAAGCTCTCCGTGTCGGAAAAGTATGACATTGCCCGCCTTGTGGGACGCTTGAACAGACTCATTGATCGCCGTGAGGACATGCCGACTGCACTCTTTGGTCCCGGCCAATGGGACGCCACCACACCGGCCAGGGGTGTTCCCACCACTTTCTCGGATATCACTAGGTTTGCAGTGGTCGCAGAAATTGCCAACCAAGAAGGTAGCCTCATTCCGGACCTTTCCTTCGGGACTTATTTTTTCCAGGATCTCGCCGAGATGGACATATTCTACATGGCCATTTATCCCGAAAAAAAAGATGTCTTTCTGAACATCAAATGGCTCGAGATCCTTCCGAACCGGCTCCCCGATCTACTTCCGCAGGACAGCCGCTTCGTAGATGTGGTGCGGGTCTATGACGTTAAGGATAAAGAATTGAGGCTTGTTTCAGATGTGGTCAGTCAGAAATTGATTTGTTATGCTGGCTCATAGTCCACCGCAGGGCAGGATGCATCCCTTGATGAAACAAGGCCCCCGGTAGCGGTACCGGAGGCCTTGTTGAAGCGGGTGGTTTCTTCTTAAATCAAAAGTCAATTCCTGATTTCGAGATCTGCAATGCTCTGCCTGGAAACAACAACTTCTCCTTCTTGCGTTTTCACCGTAACGCTCAAAAAACCAAGAATCTGATATGTCCCGTTATCAAATCCGTCTGTATCAAGACGTACCCCAAAATCAATGTCCCTATTGAATGATTCGCCGATCCTGATCCATGTCTGAGCTCCTTTTCTCCTGATGTACCAGACATTGCTATACCCTTTTGGATAGCCCTCTACTGCAAGAGCTTCCAATTCTCTTCTTAATAGGTCGTCATCAAGGTTCCCTCTCAGTATGACACAGCCACAATATTTTTTTATGGCAAGGGTTGGTACAAAGAATTGAGGGCCCCAGTTGACGGCAGCCAGATTAATGATCATAATTCACATCCCTTCTGATATACCGGGAGGCATAGATCTCCTTGCTGCTTATACATTCGCAAAAAGTGTTCCGGGACAAAGGAAATTAAAATTTATAACTTATCGTTATCATTCATTATTTAAAAATTTCCGTCATGGTGACATCTGTATTAATTACATTTTTGTATTTTTATATTTACCGAGGTTCAAAAATGTAATTTTTGATCATTGTTTAGTATGCCCAGACCAAGTCTCGTTTTATGGCGTGATTACTAATTTATGGTTCTGAAGAAAACGGTTTTATTCAGGGAGAGATGCTGTGAGAGATAGCAGGTATTGTCGATGAATACGGACCATCGTCATAGGCGGAGCGCAACCGGTCAAGGATGCTTTCCTCGTTTCAGTTGCCATTGAAACTTTACTTTTTTTTGGGAGAATAGCTCCGGCATTGGGCGCCGGAATCCCTGCTGACCACCACCGACGGGAGGTCCCGGGATTTGAAACCGATCATCCGGCAGCCATAGGGAAACCTGGGGTCGTAGGTGATGAAAAAATGTCTGCACCGGCGACAGTTGATGCCTTTATCTTCTGTTGTCTTCTTCCCCATGGCCTCAGAACCACGGTCCCCGCGCCGCGGGACCGGTTTTTGCATTGTGATTTTCGGTCTTTTCGTGTTAGTGGCTGTATATTCTTACCACACTTAAAGAATCGATGAAAGGATCCGGGAACGTGGCAAAGAAGAAACGGAAAAGGATTGTCAACCTGATGGTCACCGGCGGCTGCGGCTTCATCGGCAGCAACTTCATCCGCTACCTCCTGGAAAAATCGGATTTCCAGGGAAACATTATAAACGTAGACAAACTGACCTACGCGGGAAACCCGGAGAACCTCAAAGGCATCGAGGATAAACTAGGCGATCGTTATGCTTTCGAGAGGGCTGACATCTGCGAACAGGAGAGGCTCCTGGATCTATTTGCCCGTCACAACATCGACACGGTCTGCCATTTTGCCGCGGAGTCTCACGTGGATCGCTCCATCCGGCGTCCTGCCCACTTCATCTCGACAAACATCGTGGGTACCTTCAATCTCCTGGAGGCGGCCCGGAGTCGCGGCGAGTCTTTCAACCTTTTTCACCACGTGAGCACCGACGAGGTTTACGGGAGTCTCGGGAAACGGGGCGTCTTCCGGGAAAAGACACCCTACCGCCCGAACAGCCCTTACTCGGCGTCCAAGGCGGCCTCCGATCATCTGGTCCGGGCTTATTTCCACACCTACGGCCTTCCCGTCACGCTCTCGAATTGCTCCAACAACTTCGGCCCCTATCAGTTCCCTGAAAAGCTCATCCCCCTCATCATCCTGAACGCCTTCGAGGGAAAGCCTCTCCCCGTCTACGGCGACGGTCGCAATGTCCGGGACTGGCTCTATGTCGATGACCACTGCGAGGCCATCTGGGCGATCATGAAATCGGGTCGCACCGGTGAGACCTACAACATCGGCGGCGACTCCGAAATGGAAAACATCCGGGTCGTGGAGATGATCTGCGACATCCTCGATGGAATGACCCCCGCCGCTGATGGCAAATCACGGAGAGGACTCATCACCTTCGTCAAAGACAGGCCGGGGCATGACCGCCGATACGCCATCGATTTCGTGAAACTCCACCGGGCACTGAACTGGTCCCCCAAAGAATCCTTCCAGTCGGCACTGCGAAAGACCATCACATGGTACCTCGAGAACAAAGGCTGGGTGGATCGGGTCAGAAGCGGCGACTACCTCAAGTGGATCGAGGAACACTACCGGTAAGAAACAGTGGCGAGTGGTCAGTGGTGAGTGGTAAGTAAATTTTTTCTTTTTTGATATATATTCTTAGTTCCAGCGGGTCGCTGAGCGCATCCTTTCAAATTGAATTAATCACAAAATTGGTATATAATATATATATCAACGAAGAAGGGGCAAAAACGCTTCCCTTCGATGCCCGTCTCATCCACACCCATGAAGAAAAAGTTCCGCATAAATCATTAAATTTACTCGCCTGAAGAATGTCCCGCAGGGGACGAATGCAGCTTGAAAAAGGGGGGTTGGTCTTGGAGAAGATCAGGGTTGCCATGGTGGGGGTGGGGAACTGCGCCTCATCGCTCATCCAGGGGATCGCCTACTACGG
>Ga0209610_1000485_pt1 | contig 20865 bp, 21 predicted proteins | sample LakKivw275mmetaG_FD_184137 | JGI IMG/M metagenome (GOLD analysis project Ga0209610, IMG submission 184137) | Anoxic lake water microbial communities from Lake Kivu, Rwanda to study Microbial Dark Matter (Phase II) - Lake Kivu water 275m metaG... | ecosystem: Environmental > Aquatic > Freshwater...
ATCGCTTCGTGATCATCAAGTTGCTCAACCGCGTGGAACCCAGTCCCGAACAGTACAAAGAGGAACAGCCGGCGATCAGAGAAAGATTGTTGACCCGTAAAAAGGGCAACATCTACAACGAACTGGTGACGGAATTAAAATCCAAGGCCCGCATAGTAGATAACCGTTCTAGCTTTTATTAATATTCCTTCTTCCTTGATTAAACCGTCCGTGGCCGCCCAGTTACGGACGGTTTTTTTTATGGGAAAACAGACTTAATTCCGTGCACGCACACAAATGTAACGGGGGCTATTTTACCTGCTATGCTTTACTTACGCGGCTGTGTAAAAAAGGCGAAGATTACGATCCCGGTGCAGAATAAGCCAATTGAAGTGAACTGAGCGCTGGATAATCCCAACCAGACGCGCGGATTGACCCGCAGAAATTCAATCAGAAAGCGAAACGTACCGGCCATGACAAGGTAAAGCGCAAAAGTCTGCCAGTGGCGTCTGAAACGGGGTCGGAAATAGTAGAACAGAACAAAAAAGAAGATAAAGTTCAAACCGGCTTCATATAATTGTGTCGGATGCACCGGGTAAGGAGCTGGCGGAGAGGCATGCGGAAAAGTAACCGCCCACGGTAAATCGCATACTCGTCCGTGACAGCAACCGGCAAAAAAGCATCCAATTCGTCCGAACCCCTGTCCCAATAATAATAAAGGTCCGATAATATCGGCGTATTGTCCGATATTTTTCCCCGCCCTTTTCAGCACTATTATTACCGTCAGCGTACCACCGATCAACCCGCCATGAAAAACCAGGCCGGAACCGGTAAAAATCATCCCGATCGGATCGTCAAGAAAATCACCAAAATTTTCAAGCATAAACAGGATTTTCGACCCGGCGATGCCACCAATGGCCGCCCAAAATACCAAGTTGCTGGCGAAATCTGGTTTATCACCCAATTTTTTTAATTCGCCCTGTAACACGAAATAGGCGACGATAAAACCGGTGGCCATCATCAAGCCGTAAGTGTAAATCGTGATCGGGCCGATGTGCAAGAGCTCAGGATACATGGTGCTCCTCGTCAGTGTGCCAGCAATTGACATGCAAGATTGATTTCAGCGAGCGCTTGGGTTCTTTTTGCATTTATTAGATTTTAAGCTTTTTATTATTGACATGCAAGATTGATTTCAGCGAGCGCTTGGGGACATGCAATCGCCCACTGGCGTCTTTGAAATAGCGTATCTCGGCGTCATTTTCCTCAACTACCGGTGTCTCAGCCGGATAGCCGAAGGCCACGACTGAATCGATGACGTGCGACTCCGGAATCCGTAACAGACGGCGCAGTTCTTCACGCTGAACGGAAGCTAACCAGACCGTGCCGATTCCGAAGCTCCAGGCACTCAGCAGAAAATTTTCAACGGCGGCGCCTACATCGTTCGCCCAGAGCGATTGCTGTAAATCCCTGCGCACCAAGACTACCAAATAGCCCGTGGGGCGCTGATCATCGCGCGGATTGCCTTGCGGTGCTATATAAGCCGCCCAGCGGAGCAGAGGAAAAATTTGCTGACATAATCGCGGCTCGGTAACCAGGAAATATTCCAGCGGCTGTAGGTTCCTGGCAGAAGGTGCCAAACGCGCCGTCTCGATGCATTCCAGGATAACCGACTGTGGAATAATTTCCTGACGGAATTGACGAACCGTGCGACGGGTCTTAAGCAGATTGACAAATTCAGTGGCCAGCATATCGTTACAGAATAGCGTTCCGCATTTCAAAATTGGTCTTGCGCAATTTACCGGTCAGGATTTTAGCGACGTTGCGCATGATTACGTAACCGATGTGTTCCTTGGAACTCAGGAGCCGATGAAAATCCACATTATCAACATAAATCATGTCGGTTTCTTCTTCGGCATTGACTGTTGCCGAGCGTGGCGAGCCGTCAATCAGTGAGAACTCGCCAAAAATTTCGTTATCCCGCAGAGTGGCGATCTTCTCCATTTCACCGGGATGCGAAGTCGAATAAATCTGCACCGATACGCGACCATGGATGATAATATACAGCTCTTCGCTGGGTTCGCCTTCCTTGAAAATGATTTCGTCCCGGATGGCATGTCTGTAATGGAACAATTTCCCCAATTCCGTTAGTTCTTCATCTTTCAGACCATGAGCCAGATCCGTATTCCTCAATACCTCAATAATATCCATAATCCTCTCCTGCTTTAATTTTTAATTATTGATTTTTCAGCCAGTAAAACGGTATTGGCGATCAGCATGGCGATCGTCATCGGTCCCACTCCTCCCGGAACAGGGGTAATCGCCGCGGCGACTTCCGCAACTTCATCGAACTTGACATCACCTACCAAACGGTAGCCCTTCCTGGCTGTCGAATCCTCGACGCGATTCACACCGACATCGATGACAACCACGCCGGGTTTTACAAAATCGCGCGTGACAAATTCCGCTTTCCCCATCGCCGCAATTAGAATGTCTGCCTGTCGCGTTATCTCCGGCAAATTCCTGGTATGCGTGTGGCAGATCGTAACCGTGGCGTTGCCTAAAGCACGCTTCTGAAAAAGCAGGTTGGCGATAGGTTTACCGACGATGTTACTGCGCCCCAGAATCACAACATTCCGACCGGCCGTTTCAATTCCGGAATATTGCAACAGCTTCAGGATACCATGCGGCGTGCATGGCAACGGGCACTCGCCACCTATCATTAACCGGCCTAAATTGGTCGGGTGCAATCCATCAGCGTCTTTCGCCGGATTGATTGATTCGATAATCGTTGAACTGTCTAAGTGGTTGGGCAACGGCAACTGTACGAGAATGCCGTGAAAACGTGGATCACTGTTCAAATCGCGGATCAGTTGCAGGATTGTCGTCTGGTCTGTCTGTGCCGGTAGGTGGAAAGTCTCCGAAACTAAGTTCAGCGCGGCAAACGCCTTGGTTTTCATACCGACGTAAACCTGCGAGGAGGGATCATCACCTACTAAAACAACCGCCAAGCCCGGAATGATACCCTGCATTCGCAAGGCTTCCAGACGCGGTTTCAGCGCTTCCCGGATCTGTTCGGCAATCGCGGTACCGTTAATCAGTTTGGCGGGGCTCATTTGGCAAAACTCACACTGCGGTGTTCACGAACCACAACCACCTTGACCTGTCCGGGATAGTTCAACTCAGACTGGATCTTGGCGGCGATTTCTTCCGCTAAGTTATCAGCATCCGCATCACTGACAACCTCATTTTCTACTATGACCCGCACTTCGCGTCCAGCCTGAATGGCGTAAGTTTTGGCGACACCAGCAAAGGAATTGGCAATACTTTCGAGCTTCTCCAAGCGCTGAATGTAGCTTTCCAGCGTGTCGCCGCGTGCGCCACGCCGGGAACCGCTGATCTGGTCAGCCGCCTGCACAATAGCCGAGATCGGATGGGTAGCCTCGACTTCCTCGTGATGCGAAGCGATGGCGTTGAGAACGATGCCATGCTCGCGAAATTTCTTGGCAAATTCGGCACCGATTAACGCGTGTGTCCCGGTGACGTTGCGGTCGACAGCTTTACCGATATCGTGGAGCAGACCGGCGCGTTTGGCCAAATCGCCGTTCAAACCCAGTTCGGCGGCCATCAGTCCGCTCAACCAGGCCACCTCGATGGAGTGTTTCAGTATATTTTGCCCATAGGAGGTGCGGTACTTTAGTTTCCCAATCATCTTCAGCATTTCGGGTTGAACCTGCGAGATACCAACCTCGTCAATGGCCTCTTCTGCCGCGCGGAGGATGGATTCGTCCACTTCCCGCGTGGCTTTTTCGATCATCTCCTCGATTCGGGTTGGATGAATTCGGCCATCTACAATGAGTTTTTCCAACGCCAGACGCGCCACCTCCCGCCGGATCGGGTCGAAGCCGGACAATACCACGGCTTCCGGAGTATCGTCAATGATGACTTCCACACCGGTCAGGGACTCAAAATGCCGGATATTCCGCCCCTCACGACCGATGATGCGCCCTTTCATATTATCGTTGGGCAGGTTGACGACGGACACCGTGGTTTCTGCGGTATGGTCGGCGGCTGAACGTTGGATCGCGCTGACGATGATCTTTTTCGCCTCGCGGTTTGCTTCCGCTATAGTGTTTTCTCGGATTTCCCTGGCTTTTTTACTGACATTTTCACGCGCTTTTTCGATTAATGAATTCATTAATGTTTCTTCGGCTTCCTTGCGGGTCATTCCGGCAATCCGCTCAAGGCGCTCGGTTTGCTTTTCGAGTAGGCTCTGGAGTTCAAGCTCCTTGTGAGCAATATTTTCGCGCTGGCGTTTCAGTTCTTCTTCCCGTTTGTCAAGTTCAGTGACCCGATTATCCGCCAGTTCCATTTTCCGGTCGAGATAAAATTCCCGCTTGCCGAGTTTTTTTTCAAATTCGCGTACCTCGCGCATTTTGGTACGCGCCTCATCTTCGGCGCGTTGTTTAATGCGCAGTGCCTCATCTTTGGCTTCCAGCCGGCTTTCGCGCTTGATATTTTCAGCTTCTTTCCGGGCACTGGCCAGGATTGAATTGGCTGTTAGGTTGGTCTTGCGCAATTTCTGAATGTACAGATAAAGTGCCAAGACCGCTCCGGCGACTGCTCCGACAACAGCAATTATTATATGTATCCAACTCATTATTCACTCCTCATACTGTGAATGGTTAAGGATTCTACAGCAGTGCACCCGTCCCTGACCTCGGGAACTGAGATGCAGAATCACCTGAGTTTCAACAAAGGATGGATTATTTTTCTTCTAGCAGATGCTCGTCAATAATATCGATCAGGAAACCCGCTTTTTCTTCGACGTTGTTAAGGATTTCCTCTTTATGTCTCCTGCAGGAGAAAAGTTCATCAGTAATGTTCATCGCGGTCAGAATCGCAATCCGCACTGGCGGTTGCACTGTATGCAGGGAATTGTCGATCTCTTCCATTTTATCGTTGACATAGCTGGCCACGCTGGTAATATAGTTCGGGTCAGCCTTGGCTTTGATCGTGTATTCCTGACCGTAAATTGTTACTCTGACTAAATTTTCGCTTTGTTCTTCCATCTTTTGTTATTGACTTATATTTTCAAAAAACAACCGTTCGTTGTTGATTGTACCGACTAAAAATCCTTGAGCAACTCCAGTAAGTTTTCGATTTTGGTACGCAGCTCCTGGCGTTTCTTGGAATCCAACATGTACTCCATTGATACGCCCTCTTTTAATTCGGTGCGCATGCGCTGATTTTCCTCACGTAAACGCACCACCACCTGCAACAAGGCTCGGATTTTTTCCTCTAAAAGATTCAGATTCGTGATGTTAATCGTCTTATTCACCGCAGGCGTGCCTGGAATTCTTCATTCAATACCTGATGTATGCGTGTCATCGCTTTGTCAATCTCCGCATCGGTCAAAGTTCTCTCTAGTGCCCAAAAAACCAGATTAAATGTAAGACTTTTTTTACTTTTGTCAATATTTTTTCCTGTGTACAAATCGTAAAACAGAACTTCCCGCAGGTATTCACCCCCGCTGGACTGGATTTTGGCGACGACATCCGCGACCGGCACCCGGGCATCAAGCACAATTGAAATATCTCGCTGGACAGCCGGGAAAATCGGCAATTCGCGGAACTTGACCGGACCAACAGGCTGTTCGAGTAGCAGGTCAACATCCATTTCCAAGAAAAAAACCGGCACTTCAATATCCACTAATTCCCGCAGGAAGGTCGGATTAAATTCCCCAAGATAGGCCAGTACTCTTCCAGCAATCTCCGTTTTAAGCAGGATTTTGCATTCCGGACGTTCGATCGGATTCCAGGTCGGCAAAGCCAGGCGCATATTTTTAAGCAAACCTTCGATCAGACCTTTTACGACAAAAAGGTCACTTTGCCGCATCAATCGTGACCAATGACGCTCACCAGTCTCTCCGCAAACGACCGCGCCGAGATGTAATTTTTCCTGGGCTCCCGTTTCTGAGGCAGCATCACGCAGTTGAACGAAACCCAGTTCGAACAAACGCAGGTTCAGGCGGCGGTGATTGATATTATTCTTGACGGCCTGCAACATTCCCGGAAACAGCGCCGTGCGCAAATGACTCAGATCGATGCTCAAGGGATTTTGCAAAGCAATGGGCTGATAGCCATCGAAATTAAGGTGGCTTTTTTCGGCGCTGATCAGCGAATTAGTATAAATTTCGTCAAAACCAAAGGCCATCATACGAGAACGCAAACTTTCTATCCGGTCATAGCGCTCATCAACTGCACCGCGCAACTGGATTGACAATTTTTTAGCGGATGGTACCCGCGACATCCCGTAAATGCGCACGGCTTCTTCACAGAAATCGACTTCACGCTCTAGATCCGGACGCCAGGAAGGTACTTCCAGAGATACGCCTTCGGCTGTTATGCGCTCGGTTTTACAGCCTAATTCACGAAACAGATCCACCAGCCAGGTGCGATCAAATTCCATCCCGATTAGCTCGTCAATCTTACGGTAGTTGACCTGAACGCGACGTGGTGCGGAAACGCCGGGATAATTATCAACGATTCCCCGACAGACTTCACCGCCGGCAACTTCAGTGATGATCTGCGCCACGCGGTTAAGCGCATAGATCACACCCTCGATATCAGCCCCGCGCTCGAAGCGGTAGGAAGCATCGGTCTGCAGGCCTAAAAACCGCGCACCCCGGCGAATGACCTTGGGATTAAAATAGGCACTTTCGATCAGGACGTCGGTCGTCCGGTCAGTAATCTCAGAATTCGCCAAACCCATAATGCCGGCGATAGCCACGGGGCGGACAGCATCACAAATGAGTAATATTTCCGGCGTCAAAGATCGTTCCATACCGTCGAGCGTCATTACCTTCTCCCCTGCCCTGGCGCGGCGAACGACTATTTTTTGCTCCTTAACCTGCGCAAGATCAAAAGTATGCAGGGGATGACCCGTCTCCATCAATACAAAATTGGCGGCATCCACAACATTATTGATCGAGCGCAATCCGACACTGTTCAGACGGCGTACCAACCATTGGGGTGATGGGCCAACCTGTACCTGGCGAATCAGCCGCGCGGCGTAACGGGGACAAGCCTCCGCATCCTCAATCACGACTGCCACCTCGTTGCTGGTCGGTACGTTACCCTCAGGCAGGTTTACCGGAGGAAGTATCAGCTGGGAGCCAGTCAGCAGGCTGATTTCGCGTGCGATCCCGATCTGCGAAGCACAATCCGGGCGGTTGGGTGTCAGTTCGATTTCCAGACTAACATCGTTTTTCTGCAGAAATTCCCTGAGGGGCATTCCGATGGGAGCCGATTCATCCAATACCATAATTCCGGAGTGATCATCGGACAACTTTAATTCATCTTCAGCGCAAAGCATCCCTTCAGAAAACACGCCGCGGATGGTGGTGGCCTTGATCTCCTGACCACCGGGTAACACGGCTCCTGGTAAGGCCAGAGGCACCCTTTGCCCGGCAGTTACGTTGGGAGCGCCGCAAACGACGGTGTATTCCCGTTCACCCGTATTGACTTTACATACCGACAGACGGTCTGCGCGAGGGTGTTTGTCGACCGTGGCGACGATAGCAATGATCACAGAATCGGGTAAATTGGCAGATTCGTCAACGATCGTCGCTTCCAGCCCGATTTCAGTCAATCGGTTGGACAACTCCTCTGGTGTATACGGAATTTCGGTGTATTGTTTCAGCCAGTCGGTATTGACACGCATGACGGGTCGCAGATTCCTTAAAACTGCTCGATTAATCGCACGTCGCCATCCCACAGGAGACGAATGTCATTGATCTGATACTTCAGGAGCGTAATCCGATCGACGCCCATCCCGAAAGCGTAGCCACTGTACTTATGCGGGTCGATACCTACCGCTTCAAAAACATTGGGATCGACCATACCACAGCCGAGAATCTCTAACCACCCGCTGTTTTTACATAGCCGGCATCCTTTTCCGGCACAGATGAAACAGGACACGTCGACCTCAGCACTGGGTTCGGTGAACGGGAAGAAACTCGGGCGGAAGCGGATTTTGACCGCACTGCCGAAAAAGCGTTTGGCAAACAGTTCCAGGGTTGTTTTCAATTCACTGAAAGTCACCTTCTCATCTACGTACAACCCCTCGACCTGATGAAAGGCGCAAAAACTTCGCGCATTGATGGCCTCGTTGCGGAAGACGCGCCCAGGTGCCAGAATGCGAATCGGCGGGCGTTGTTTGAGCATCGTGCGGATTTGAATCGGTGAAGTATGCGTTCTGAGCAGGACTTTGGAGCTGATAAAGAAGGTATCCTGCATGTCGCGGGCGGGGTGGTCATCCGGGAAATTGAGCGTTTGAAAGTTATAGTAATCGGTTTCCACCTCCGGTCCGAATTCAATTCCGAATCCCATCTCCCGGAAGATGCTAATGATGGCTTGCATGGTCAACGAAATCGGATGGGGATGTCCGACGTCGGGGATTATCCCCGGCAGAGTAAAATCGAAAAACTCCGGCGTGCTCGTGGGCTGACTGAGATTTTTAGTGAGCTGCTCCACTACGTTTTCGGCACTCACTTTTATTTCATTCAGCACCTGACCAATCTGCCGTTTCTCGGTGACTGACAGTTCACCCAGTCGGGCAAAAAGGGCGGGGATCAGGCCTTTTTTCCCCAGAAACTTAAGGCGGAAATTCTCAATTGACCGGAGGTCGGCGCCCGCCTGCCGGGCATCGTTGAGCAATAAGGCCTGAACCTCTTTGGCTTGCTCCAAGAGGTTCATGACTTCAGGCCTTAAGCATCGCAATTAAGTGCGCAAAACCATCCGGGTCATTGACGGCAATTTCGGCGAGTGCTTTTCGATCCAGAATGACTCCGGCTTTTTTCAGACCGGCGATAAAGCGGCTGTAGGACAATCCTCCACCGTTGGCGGCGGCATTGATTCTGGCGATCCACAGCGCGCGGAAATCTCTCTTTTTCTTCCGCCGATCACGATAAGCATATTGGAGGGCTTTTTCAACCGCGTCTTTGGCGTTGACGTAGAGGGTTCCGCGCGACGCGCGGTATCCCTTGGCGGCTTTGACCAGTTTGCGATGCTTTCTATGATGGGGAACGGAACTATTGGCTCTTGGCATATTAGTCTCCTATGCTACAATCATCTTTTTGACACGGTTCAGGTCAGCTTGGTCAACCATACCTCCCTGACGCAAACCACGTTTCCGTTGAGTGGTCTTTTTAGTTAAAATGTGCGAATGATACGCTTTGTTGCGTTTGACCTTGCCGCTTCCGGTTTGAGTAAACCTTTTAGCGGCGGATTTGCGGGTTTTCATTTTTGGCATAGCTAGTGCTCCTATTTTGCAGTCAAATAAGTTACGATAGTGCGTCCTTCATGCAGGGGATTCTTTTCCGGAACGCCCACATCGGCTAATTTTTCGAGAATCCGATTGACGAGCTCGGTGCCGGTTTCGACATGAGCCATTTCGCGGCCTCGGAACATCAGGGTAATTTTGACCTTGTAGCCGTCTTCGAGGAATCGTCGGGCGGCATTAATTTTCATAACGAGGTCATGCTCACCGATACGCGGGCGGAAACGCACTTCCTTGATTTTGATGACATGCTGTTTCTTTTTACTTTCACGCTCTTTCATTTGCTGTTGGTAGCGAAATTTTCCGTAATCGAGTATTTTGCAGACGGGAGGATCGGCATTAGGTGAGATTTCAACCAAATCCAGACCCCGGTCTTCCGATAATCGCAAAGCTTCCCGTATACTCACTATTCCAACTTGCTTGCCATCCGCATCAATCAGACGCAGGGTCGGGATGCGGATTTCTTCGTTAATGCGCAATTCTTTTTCTATGACTTGCCCTCCTCAGGTGATTCAATCGTGGCTTTTATTAAACTTAATGCTGCGGACCAGCTCATTGCACCCTGATCGCCGACCTTGCGCCGACGAACAGCCACTCGCTTTTCTCCGGCTTCCCGCTCTCCGATGATCAGCATGAACGGTATCTTCATCATTTCCGCCTGCCGGATTTTCGCACCGATGGTATCGTTACGTAAATTGATTTCGGCACGTATGCCCTGCCCGGTCAGTATTTTGAAAAACTCAGTCGCTGGTTCATCCTGCATATTGGTCACTGGCATCACGACGGCCTGGACCGGTGCCAACCAGACCGGAAAATCGCCAACGGTATGTTCGATCAGGACTCCGACGAAACGCTCCAGCGAGCCCATAATCGCCCGATGGATCATGTAAGGCTGGTACTTGTTCCCGTCACTGGCGGTGTATTCCATTTGAAACCGTTCCGACATATTGAAATCGAACTGAATGGTTGTACACTGCCAGGAGCGTCCCAGAGCATCCCGAATTTTAATATCAATTTTCGGCCCGTAAAAGGCGCCACCGCCTTCATCCACGGTGTACGGGACTTGCAGTTTATCAAGGGCCATTTGCAAAGCTCGGGTGGCTTCTTCCCATTTTTCCGGTGAGCCAACATACTTATCTTTGGGACGATTGGCGACGTAAACATCGAATTCCGTAAAACCGAAGGACTTGATAAACCTGAATGCAAATTGCACCAGCTTCTCGATTTCGGAATCCAGCTGTTCAGGCGTACAGATGATGTGGGCATCGTCCTGAGTGAAACCGCGTACCCGCATCAACCCATGCAATACTCCCGATAGCTCATAGCGATAGACAGTACCCAACTCAGCGTAGCGGATCGGTAAATCCCGGTAACTGCGCGATTTGGCTTTATAAATTTGAATGTGAAACGGGCAATTCATGGGTTTGATGTAATAGGTGTCGCCTTCCACCTGCATCCCATTAAACATAGATTCGCGATAAAATCCCAGGTGTCCACTGGTTTCCCACAGATGGGCTTTACCGATATGCGGTGTCTGCACCAAATCGTAGCCGTGACTGAGATGTTCTTTGATCCAGTAATCCTTGATTACCTGCAGAAGAGTCGCGCCGCGCGGATACCAGATTACCAAACCCGGACCGATTTGATCGCTGATTTCGAAGAGTTCAAGGCTTTTCCCAATTTTACGATGATCGCGCCGCTTGGCTTCCTCGAGAAAAGTAAGATACCGTTTCAATTCTTTGTCCGTCGCGAAAGCCGTACCGTACACACGGGTGAGCATTTTGTTCCGAGAATCGCCGCGCCAGTAAGCTCCGGCGACGTTCAGCAGTTTAAAGGCTTTAATCTTGCCGGTGGATGGTACATGCGGGCCACGGCACAAATCTGTAAAATCACCCTGAGTGTATATGGATAGTTCCTCATTACCGGGGATCTCTTCAATGATTTGCACTTTATAGGTTTCACCCATTGCAGTAAACAGACGGATCGCCTCTTGGCGTGATAGTACCCGGCGCGTCACTGGCAGGTCGGCGGCAATGATATCCTGCATTACCTCTTCAATCCGCGGCAGATCATCGTCAGTAAGCGGTGGCTCGATGTCAAAGTCATAATAGAAGCGATTCTCAATTGCCGGGCCAATCGTCACCTTCGCCTGCGGATACAGTCTTTTTACGGCCTGGGCCATGATATGGGAAGTGCTGTGCAAAAATATTTCAGCCGCCGCGGAAGTATTGGAAGTTATAATTTGCAATGCTCCGTTTTCCGTAACCGCAAAACTCAGATCAACTAATTTGTCGTTGAATTGGGCGGCTAAAGCGTTTTTAAAAAGGCTGGGGCTGATCCGTTCAGCAATCTCGCCGATGGTAATTCCGACCGCTACCGACATCTCGGCACCGTCGGGTAAACGGACTGCGATCTTCCTTTGAGAATCCAAAATCTATTTCCTTTTTTCGCTGCTTTGTCAAAATTAACCTCGTTCACGCTGAATTTCAGCCTAACTGTGGGCGATACTGGACTTGAACCAGTGACCCCTTGCATGTCAAGCAAGTACTCTAGCCACCTGAGCTAATCGCCCTAATGTCTCTTCCATGAAAAAAGCAAGCGCAAATTTAAATATGGAATCAATACAACGCAAAGGAAAAGTCTGCATTCCCTCCTCGGAGATATTGCCTACCGCAACGATTATTGCACTTTTGGTCAGACCCTACTCCCGAAAACGCAAGAGCCCGCCAGCCGGCGGGCTCTTGTAGGTCGTATTTATCCGACAGTTATTTCTTAGGTGTCGGGACAGCGGGTTTATCCGCCTCGGGAGCGGCTTCCTTATGCTTCGAACTGCATTTTTCCGCACACTGGCTCTGGCATTTATCAAGGCAGGCTTTATCGCATTTAACGCCTTTTTCAGCTGCACAGCTCATCTTGCACTTCTGGACGCATTGAGCAGAGTCCGGCTTGAAGCCTTTCTCGGCGTGCTTCCCGCATTTTTGAGATTCGGCTTTTACATCCTGCGCATACAACAGGTTACTGCCGACGAAAGTTACGCCGATCATCGTGATCACAACCCACATCAATATTTTTTTCATTTCATTTCCTTTCTTTACGAATTTGTTAAATAATAAATCGATGCTTTCAAATCCGGATATCATCAGGAGGAGGCGCTTCGGGTATCCCGATATAACTACTCAGACGATGGATATTTGTTATCATGCCAAGAAATGATATATCGCGGTAAGAGCTATTTTCGTCGCCATTCCACACCGTTAACGAACAATGCGGCACCGTGCAGCGACACCGTCCGGGGACAGATGCGCTTTTATGCTTCCGTTCCTGACAGGGTGATTTTACATTTGTCCCGGTTCGCGAATTGTCACAAACAGTGGTTTTTTTATTCTTCTGTAAAGAGCCCTCATTTCCCCATCCACGGTTAGAACAACAGGCAGAAGCTGTAGATATGCGCAATATGCCTAAAAAACCGCTTAAAATCAGGATACGAATAAACATCTTCATTCTAACGGCCTAAATTTAATATAGTTGCACAATTAGAAAATATTTTATTTTCTTTTGGCAGTTCTTAATATTCTGCCTGATAGAAATAACCGAAATTATCAGGGCAATTTATGAAAGCATATTTTATCGAAAATATTGCCGCGCTAATCGACAATCCCCAACCACTACGGTTAATTGATACGCCTGTTCCCGTACCGGGGAAAGATGAAGTGCTGATCAAAGTGACCGCCTGCGGGGTCTGCCATACTGAGCTGGACGAAATCGAAGGTCGCACTCCGCCTCCAGCCCTCCCCGTGATCCCCGGTCACCAGGTGATCGGATGGATTGCCGAACGAGGGTCTGGCGTGACTGACTTCCAATTAAACGAGCGGGTTGGCGTTGCCTGGATTGCATCAGCCTGCGGGGAATGTCCGGATTGCCGATCGGGTAGAGAGAATCTATGCGCGCATTTCAACGCTACCGGACGCGATGTGAACGGCGGTTATGCTGAATATATGACCGCCAAAACGACTTTCATATACCGCATTCCGGAAAATTTTCCTGATCACGAAGCGGCGCCTCTGCTCTGTGCCGGAGCAATTGGCTATCGTTCACTCCGACTCAGTAACCTGATTGATGGCCAGAAGCTGGGTTTATCCGGTTTCGGAGCCTCGGCGCATTTAGTGTTAAAAATGGTGCAGTGGCGTTTCCCGAACGTCAAGACGTACGTTATGGCGCGGAGTGCCAGTGAACGCCGTTTCGCTCTGCAGCTCGGAGCCGTCTGGGCTGGCGGTCATTCAGAAAAAACGCCAGTTCTACTGGACGCAGTGATTGACACGACACCGGTCTGGCAGCCGGTTCTTAGCGCTCTGGAAAATTTACGTCCCGGCGGACGATTGGTCATCAATGCCATCCGCAAAGAGGAAATTGACAAGTCTGCCTGGCTAAACCTGAACTATCAACAGCATCTATGGTCGGAAAAAGAAATCAAGAGCGTCGCCAATGTCACTCGTCAGGATGTTCGGGAATTTCTGGAGCTTGCCGTTCAGATTCCCCTCAGACCCGAAGTGGAAATTTATCCCTTCGAAGACGCAAATCGGGCTTTACTCGAACTCAAAACGGGGCGCATCAGGGGCGCGAAGGTAATCCAGATTACCTGAACCGAAGCAATATTCAGCGTATTCTCACCAGCGCCTCTGCCAGCGGATCAGACTCAGCGTATCGCCCAGTGCCAAACCCAAGGGATAAATATCCAGAGTCCCGCCGCGATTCATTACCACCAAATCGAAAGGGTCAAGGATGCGGTTAGCAGTGCCCTTATCCTGCGAATTGGGGGCGCTAAGGTCCTTGTACAGGACTGCCCTTTGGCTTTGGGTAATCACAAAATCACCAATATCGAATGTCAATCGATTCAAACTGATAGCTTTACCGTTTTGCATGTACTGGTCGCCTTCCCGATGTACTTTGTCACCGTAGTACGTCGTCACTTCGTATGCATTGGCCGGTGGCCAGGGGATTTTCCCGATATAACCAAGTAAGGACCGATCTGCAAGCTCTGCCGCCCGAACAGTAAAATATTCAAGGTCACCACCTATCCATCGGCTGACCTGATGTTCATCCCAATAACCGTTCCACGAACCGGGATTCATGATCAGTGGTAAATTGCGGAACAACAACAAATGATCCACGAACCTATTCCCTGAAAGCGCCTTCTTGCTGAGACGCGTAACTACCGGGGAAAGACCGCCATAATCTCCATTGGGAACTTTAGCGCGACTCTCAATACCGGCAGTCGCGAGATACTGCCCCTGGTAGGCTATTGCCACCTTAAACCAGGCGGTGCCGGGAAATAGGGATTCATAGTCATTGATGGAGAACAGAGGGGTAGTCCAGCGATCATTCCACTCGGGAATCGGCACTTCCTGGTAATTGATCACCGCCCAGGGATAGGGGTTTGTTGGCAAATTATAATAAGCGGTTTGGTTATTAGCGGGCAGGATTTGATACCACCGAATTAGCGGTCGCTCGAAATTGAAACTTTGCCAAGGCCTGATACGCATGGTCGGAATTGTATCTCCATCAATGATCAGGTCACGCTCGTTGCTGATCCAAACTGAGCTGAACAAATTCTCGACGCGCGCTTCGATGGCCAGGCCTATATCGACGACGTCACCCGCATTTAATATCCTCGAGCCATTTATTGCATAAGTTTCGTTGTTAACCCGGGTCACAATATGGACTTTGCGCATCTCAATCTGGGCCGTAACAGATTGTACCCCGCTTAAAATGAGTAAAACCGTGAGTCGTCTCCAGAACATAAAAAAATATACGTGTTGAAGCGCAGTTCTGGTAGACATTTCTTTCATCTATTAAATTTAAAATGTGCCAATAAACTCAAATCCGTCTTCCATTTTTCGCATTTCCTACTACCATCTTATGCTAAGGTTTATTAATTTAAGTCGTTGATAAACGACCGGCAATCTACCAACCAATCGCAAGGAGACATGATTTTATGAGTAATGCGAAATTCACCCTTCCGTTACCAAGCAACGAACCGATCCTCAGTTATCGTCCGGGCAGTCCCGAGCGGAATGAATTGAAAAGCCGCCTGAAGGCCATGGCGAGCGAGAAAATTGAAATCCCGCTGATCATCGGCGGACAGGAAGTACAGACCGGAAAAACCGCCAATTGCGTGATGCCGCATGACCACCGCCACGTGCTGGCTGTCTATCATCAGGCTACACCCAAAGAAGTCGAGATGGCGGTCGCCGCTTCACAAAATGCCTGGAAGGAATGGTCAGTCATGCCGTGGTGGCAAAGAGCCAGCATTTTTAAAAAAGCCGCAGCTCTGTTAGCAGGTCCCTGGCGAATGACGCTGAATGCCGCTACGATGCTGAATCAGAGTAAAAATGCCTTCCAGGCTGAAATTGATTCCGCCTGCGAGCTGATAGACTTCTATAATTTCAATGTCAAGTACATGGAGATGATTTACGAGCACCAGCCCTTCTCACCGGCGGGACAATGGAACCGCCTGGAACAGCGTGCCCTGGAAGGGTTTGTATTCGCAGTAACACCGTTCAATTTTACTTCGATTGCCGGTAATCTGCCGACCTCGCCCGCCATGATGGGGAACACCGTGCTCTGGAAACCGGCTTCCTCCGCGGTATTATCAGCCTATTACCTGATGCAATTATTCAAAGCCGCCGGACTCCCCGACGGAGTCATCAATTTCATTCCCGGAGCCGGTCGCGATGTGGGGCCGATCGTTTTCGCTCATCCCCGCTTAGCCGGCATCCATTTTACCGGCAGTACCGAAGTTTTTCAGGGCATGTGGCAGACCATTGGGAACAATATCGCCAAATATTTCAATTACCCGCGGATCGTCGGAGAAACCGGTGGAAAAGATTTCGTTTTCGCCCACGCCAGCTGTGACATCGACGAACTGAATACGGCTTTAGTGCGTGGAGCATTCGAGTACCAGGGACAAAAGTGCTCGGCCGCTTCCCGCGCTTACATCCCCGGGTCAATCTGGCCGACACTCCGGGAAAAACTAATAACCACACTTAAATCGGTCAAAATGGGCGATGTCCAGGACTTCAGAAATTTATTCAATGCAGTTATTGACAAGGGCGCTTTTAACAACATTAAAAACTATCTTGACTACGTCAAAACCACCTCGGAGGCCAAAATAATCGTCGGTGGCATCTGCGACGATTCCGTCGGCTATTTCATCGAGCCAACTATCATACTGACCACGAATCCGCGGTTCAGGACAATGCAAGAAGAAATTTTCGGGCCGGTGCTGACCATTTATGTTTACGATGATGCAAAATATAACGAGACCTTGCAGTTATGTGACCAGACTTCGCCGTACGCTTTGACCGGCTCGATTTTTGCCCGCGATCGGCAGGCGATTGAACTCGCTTCACAGACCTTACTGCATGCCGCAGGCAATTTTTACATCAACGATAAACCGACTGGTGCCGTAGTAGGTCAACAGCCGTTCGGGGGCGGACGCGCCTCCGGCACCAACGATAAAGCCGGCAGTATGATCAATCTCCTGCGCTGGACATCTCCCAGAGCGACCAAAGAGACTTTCGTCCCTCCGAAGGATTACCGCTATCCGTTCATGGACGCGGAGTAATTGCGGGAATAAGCACGCATTGCCTGCGGCGTAGCGCAGGATTTGGCAGTTGCTTCCGTATTTTCCTGAGACTTTATTTCAGCAAAAGCAGTTTGCGGGTTTGGGACCATTCCCCTGCTTGAATTCGACACAAGTACGTGCCGGAAGGAAACGTTCGGGCGTTCCAAACAACTTGGTGATAGCCGGCAAGCTTAGTAGAATTTTCCAGTTCTGCCACTACTTGTCCGGTCAAATCCAGAATCCTGATGGTCACCGGTACAGCAATCGGTAATTCATAACGGATAATCGTCCGGGCATTGAATGGATTGGGATAGTTGCTTACCAACGCGAATAGGTCGGGTATTCTGCTTTGATTCTTCGGTTTGATACCGACAAAGGCTTGTGATGGCAATTCCCGTCCAGCCGCTAAGGCATTACCATCTTTATCCGCTAAGTAGATATTCACCCAATCCGGACGGGCAGGTCGCTCCGGACTATCTATCATATCCGACCAGCGCGCATCGGTCAGTCGGTCGAAGTTATCCGTGATTTTCTCGTAATAGGACATGACGGGGCCAACGAAAGCCATCGGTGCAAAATCGCCCGATGGTTGGTAAGCCAGGAACACGCCTAAATTGATATTACCGGTACCGACATGCAATACTCGTCCAACCACACCTCCAAATTGATCGGTCGGCTGGGTATGGACGTCCGCTACAATATAATCACCATTAATGATGTCTACTGACTCATCCAGTTTGTAAAATAAAGAAACGTACCAGCCATCGAAAGGCGGGGCGCCGCACATTCCACCACCTTTGAACAACATGCTCTTTAAAAAAGCAATCTCATTTTCGTCGATTCCACCCTGCAATTCCTTATCTGCCAAGGTTGCCAATATGGACATGAGTGAGTCCAGATTTTGGAAATAATACAAAGCCTCCGGGAAAGGCGTAACCTCAGTCAAAACAGACTGCGCTTTTTGGGCAAAAACAGCTATTTTGCGATAAAATTCGGGATACGGTTCCACGAATGAATGTGGATAGGAACAAATCGCACCGCCTGTATAAGACTGTTTGGCGTATAGCAAATTATCGTGCCTTAATTGCGCCCAGCTTGCTAACTGGGTATTGAGTTTAGCGTGTTGCCAGGCGGCAGTTTGCATAAAAAACGGCTTTGTAGCCTGCGTCTCAAATTCCGGATTCAACTCGCGGATCGCATTTAACCAGGCATTGTAGAGTGATTTACTCCAAAATTCGTCATCATAGGCGTCAACTAAATAGCGCAGGGCATTAAGCTGCGTGGCATAGTGAAAAGTATCCAACTCGTTGGTCAATAAATAGCCCGCGTTGTCATTCCCTAAAGCGAACATAGCATCCAGCGGATCGGGTAAGGGGCGCCAGATTTTGTTGTTGTTATAGATGATGCGGTCATAGACAACATTCGAAAAGATATAGGAATCGATGATAAAACGCTGGCCTAAAAGTCGAAAAGAAAGCGGCAGCTCGTCCGGTGCACCGCTCAGAGGATTCATGATAAAAATATCCGATAGAATTCGCTGTTCCGAACCGGGATAGGATTTAAGTCTGGTCAAATATTCGGCGTACTTCAGGCTATCCAGCAATTGGACGGCAGATGTCAGAGCCATGTCTGCCATTACCGTTTGGTACTCACGCGGGGTGAGATTGTCGCTCTCGCCGACAAATAGCTCGATGATACGATCGTTTGCCTCCAAAGTTGACCGACTACTCGACAAATCCAGCAACTCATTCATTATAAAAGCATCCACGTTCATGCGCCGAAGATCAGCTTCGCTGACCGGATCTGGCGGCATGGTCAGGAGAAAATCCATCCGCCCTAACCACATCATGGATTTGAAGTAGTCCCGCAAGTCATCGTTATCGTAATGTCCCCGTACGGTGAACTGACTGAAATCCAGTTTGCGCGGCGTTTCTGAAAAGAGCGGCATCACTTCGTACTTTTCGCTTTGAATGGCTGACCAGACTTCGTTTACTTTTTCCTGTGAAGCATATTGCGGGGTGGTTAAGGTACCATTTAGTAACGAATAGGCAATTGTCACGAACAAATCCACGTCCTGCAGGCAAATCTGCAAGGCGGGTTCGGCGCCGTATTTGTTAACTAACAGCCCATAATTCGCATACATATTCTGCAAAATGGAACGCAGATTGGGTTTCAAATAGGCTTTTTCAATGTCAATTAAGACCTGATCGTAGGAACGGTGTAAGGCATGCAGGATGGCATCCGTGGTGACCATTACCGGTAAATCATTCCTGTAAATCGAGTAGAAAGCCTCGGCGAAGGAATTAAAACTGAGTCGTTCAGTGACGACGAACTGATTCTGTTTCAGCAGGTTTTGTTCCGCCTCAGTAAGGTTATATTTCTGCGTAACGGAATCAAGGTAGAGATAGGTGATCCCATCGAACCAGGGCGAAAAGCCCTTGTAGTAGGTTGACAAGGGGAATTGCCGGAGCAGGTCGGCCGTTGCCAGATTGGTATTGGTTTCCAGAAATTGGCGGTATTGCTCAAGCGTAAAATGACTCTGCGCGGACAGAATACTCAGTATGAGCACTCCAATCACCAAAACAGACTTCAGGGGCTTCCGCATCTGACCTCCTTTAAATTGTCCTATCCATTTCTCAGTCCTCTCAATTGGGAAGGTAACTGATTTCTCAATAAAAAGCAAGAGGCAGTTTACTTTTTCGTACCCCCGACAGGACTCGAACCTGTGCTCCCGGCTCCGGAGGCCGGTGCTCTATCCAGCTGAGCTACGGGGGCTTCAAAGAACAGCCTAAAATTACGGGAGCAGTAGCAAATTCTCAAGCTCTAACTGCAAACAATTCCTTATGATTTCCGCTCGTCTCTGACTAACTTAATTTGTTTTTCAAGAATCAGTTGATGGAGTAAATGCATGCGTAAATTTTTAATATTCGTCTCGGTAGCCGTCCTGTTCACCGCCTGCGGCAATAAGGTAAAAAGCGTCAAGCTCGAATCCGGAACAAATCTCTACAATTTAGCGAAGGAGCTATCGGTCAAAGCTCCCCTGCTCGATCCTGAAATCAACGCCGTGCTGGTGACGACCAATAAATTTGACGTGACCATCGGTGACGTGTTCAGCACCTTTCAACTCATGTACGGAGACGGCGTGGAAAAATTACGGGAAGTTGACGCCGCCCAATTAGTGCAGGTTTTCAAGGATAACGCAGTAGCCCTTTCGGAAAAGAAACTGATGCTTGCTGCCGCGCAAGCCGCCAAGATCAAAGTCGCAGATGCGGAAGTGGACAGCATTCTGGCTATGCAATATGCCCAGATCGGGGGCAAAGAAAAATTCATCAATTATCTGAATAATGTCAACATCAGCCTGAAAGCCCTGCAAAATGATATCCGCGACAATATCCTGATCAATAAATATATCGAGGAAAAACTATCCGACTCGATGAAAGTCACCGATGCCGACGTGGAACAATTTTACAAATCCGCCGATCAGTCGTCCACCGTGCGTCATATTCTTTTATTGACCCAGGGTAAGAGCGATCAGGAAAAGATGGCCGCCTACGAAAAAATCAACGGCCTCCTGCTGCGCGCTCGGCAGGGTGAGAATTTTGAAACTTTAGCCAAACAATACAGCGAAGATCCCGGCTCGAAAAGTAACGGTGGCCTGTATCGTGACATCCGGCGTGGCGATATGGTCAAGCCTTTTGAAGAGGCCGCGTTTACCGTGCCAGTCGGTCAGATCAGCGATATTATCGAAACGCAATACGGTTTTCATATCCTGAAAGTCATCGAGCGCAAGAAAGAGACCCGCCCGCTGGAAAAAGTGCGTCGGGAACTCGAAGAACAGGTCAAAATGGCCAAGCAGGGTACCGTACTTTCCCAGCACATCGAAAAGTTAAAGACCGAAGCCGAATTTAAAATCAAGTCGTAGC
>Ga0209610_1000488_pt1 | contig 20826 bp, 14 predicted proteins | sample LakKivw275mmetaG_FD_184137 | JGI IMG/M metagenome (GOLD analysis project Ga0209610, IMG submission 184137) | Anoxic lake water microbial communities from Lake Kivu, Rwanda to study Microbial Dark Matter (Phase II) - Lake Kivu water 275m metaG... | ecosystem: Environmental > Aquatic > Freshwater...
CCGAGTCTGCCTCCGACGACCCCCGCCAGACCCTCCTCTGGCTCAAGCGAGAACTTCTGGCTATCGGATCTCAGTTGCAGGGCAATCCGGATCAGTGAGCCATGCGTTGTATCAGCGACGCCGGACTGTGTGACAGCAACCAGAAATAGGCCTCCCCGATGCTATGGCTGCCGTCGTAAGGGTACGCCTGCAGGAGGTAGCCCATCCACAGATAGAGATTCGCAGCCATGACGATGACCATGACAACCACGATTGCAGCCACCGCCCTCCGGTCCAGGTTCAGTCGCGAGACGGTCAGAGCAGCGACCAGAGATAGTGCAGGGAGGAGTTCTACGAAGGCTCGGTTCCCGAAGCTGTATCCGAACCACCAACACCACCAGGTACCGTTGGCGATGGCAAATGACAGGAACGATGATATCGCCGCGCCACAGATGTACCTCAGTCGTGGTATCCTGACCGCGCCGTAGACGACAAACAGAAGCAGGACGGCGTACCATGGGCTGTATACTAGCAGACCGTGCCGGGCGGACACAAGTGTATTCAGAATCCCTGACAACCCGGAACTGAACGACTCGTTGTAGTAGGTCGAGAAGCGAAGTCGCCCCCAGAGGAACCAGAGGCTCAAAGGCTGGAGGGAAGCAACGACCGCTGCGCCTCCGATCACAGGAAGCACCTCACCGAATCGGATTCGCCTCCGGGCCAAGACGACGGCTGCCAGAACGGGCGCAAGTAGGCCATTCGTGTTCCGTACCAGGAACAGCAGCCCTAGAAGGCCGCCCAGCAGTAACCCGTGGACCGCACGAATCCGCTCACTGGCGTCAACCCACTTGACTACAAGGAACAAGAGCACGTTGAACACGGCAACCCCGGCCGCATGCACCATTGTCATCTCTTTTGCCACGTAGTGAATGAGGTTCGTGCCGAGCAGGGCCGTAACGCAGAAACCGAAGGCCAACATCCGAGACACCCCGAGAGAAAGCATGGCGCGGTAGAGAAGGAAGAAAGAAACAAGATATAAGATGATCAATGACCAGGCAACGCCGATCTGATACGGTACAGAGACGCCGTCGGTCGGCGAATGCGTCACGTAGCGGGAAACGACGTCACCAAGAAGAAGGCCAGGCGCTTCCAGAATCGCCATACCGACGGGGTACTTGTCAACCACATGCCCTGCCGGCGTGACCATGGACGCCTCTGGCGGGAACGTATCTTGTCCATACAGAATCTGGTAGTCATTCCGGAAATCGACATCTCCGTCAAACATCAGCGACCTTGCCCAGATGTAGTAGTTCTTTCCGTCGCTCAGGATGAGCACCTTGTTCTTGCCACTTGACAGGGAAGCAAGCGTCAGACCGATGGACGAGAGAAGAAAGAGACCCAGCACCAGTGTGTAGGCCACATCCCAAGTTCGACTACGGTTCATCTGCAGAGCCCAGCCTCCGCGATCTCCGCCCCTCTAGCAGAACTCACCTAGGTCCCGGACACCGACAAACTAGATGGCGGCCTGTAGACGAAGAAGGAAGCCGAAGACACTCCAATTGCCCTGGTAGTTGCGTCGATAGGAGCAGTCCAGCATCACTCTGACTTGGTTGACGATCGGTCGCACGTTCACTCCACCAGTGAACATCCATTCCGGATGCTCTGCATACGGCGAAACCAAGTCGAACCGGGCAACTGGCTGAAGCATGCCGATATCCCAGACTCCCTGCAGATACGCTGCGTTCTTCCGACCGTCACTGCCGGAGTGACTCTGGAATTCCGCCTGAAGCCCAAGAGGACCGGTCTTCAGGCGGCCCTCAACGGCAACGGAAGCCCAAGCCGTATCTGACCAGTCTGGCCATCCGTAGTAGGCGCGCAGAGCGAGCTCCCCGTCCAGTTTGGATGTCAATCTCACTGCCATCCTGCCGCAGACATCTTTCATGTTGTTGTTGTCTCTCGTATTCGCGCCAGTGCCGTTCACCACTGCGCCGTAGAACGAAAACCGAGCGTTCTGCACTCCACCCATGAGTCCGATGTCACGGCTACCCGCCGGCGCCGCATATCCGGAAAGAAGAGAGCTGTTGACGATGCCCTCGTCTCCGGGAAACGTCATCAGCTCAAACCCGAGTGGCATGACGAACTGCCCTGCACGCAGATGGAAATTGCTTGGCCAGCGGAGATCTACGTACAGGTCCATCGGGTACATCGAACCGACATCAGCGCTGACCCGGACCGAGGCGACGCGGCTCAGCAGGCCGGTCAAGCCAACTGGCGCTACCAAGCGATCCGCGACAAACTCATTCCGGGCAAGCCCGCCTTGTTCAAACCTCCAGACTTGGCCAGTAGCGTGGACTACCAGATCCAGGCTCATCTTGTCGCCAACCAGACCCAAGTCTGCCCGTGAAGAATTCGAGGCGACCAAGAGGATCACGATGCCGAATGCGGAACCGCAGTGTCTTGACATGAACCACCTCCATTTCTGAAGTAATACCTGCTTCGCCATACGACACTCCATGCACGTCAGGCTCGACACGGACGAGTCCGTGACCGTATCAGACCAGTTCCGACAAGAATGAAAACTGCCAGCAGACAATGCCGACGCGCAGTCACTAGCACTGACTACTTGCGCGTCGCAGCACACGAGCTTTGCAGCAGATACCGCACTTCATGCACCTCGATGGTCTTTGGAGAGAAAACGCCACGACTTACCGAGGTCGGCATCCTGCTTCTTTCGAAACGTGTAAGACACAAGTGCTGTGGTTAGATCCTCCGGGCCGTATTCCGTTAGCAGCTCCCTTGGAGCGAGTGGAAGCAGCTCCACGCCCTCCGTAGTGCGCTCTTCGGCGACGACCTTTGTCTCCGCATGGAAGAGACACTGATAGTCGGCGAGATGGAGCTTATTCAAGTACGAATCGGATGGAAAGCGATTGTCTCTCAGGTGATCCCATGGAGGCACTTCAGCCGGGAGACCCCACTCGGGATAGGTTGGGTCAAGCGCGTACTGCCAGTCCATACAGTGTCCACCTGAAAGTGACGCGAACAAGTGAACGACAACAAAGCCTACTCCGTCCGGCTTGAGAGCTGCATTCATGTTCCTGACTGCCGACTCGACGTCAGCTACATGCTCGAGCACGTTGAAAGAGAATATCAGGTCGAACCAATCCCTTGGCAGGGCCGAACTTGCCACGTCCATCACCTCGACGTCTACGGCTGGAAAAGGATCGAGGTCGACGCGACACTCACGCGACAAGGTGCAGAAGAACCGGTGGTCAAAAAACACGTGACGGAGCATGCTCTTGAGCGCCCGGTGTGGCCCGTTGCGTCGGAGCACCTTGAGGAAGCGCAAACAGTCCAGCTGATAGGTCGGTATCTCAACGTCGACCGCACTAGCCTCAGCCCCATGCGCCGCGAAGAGAAGCGGAAGCACGGCCCGCTGGCCGCATCCAACCTCAAGCACCTGTGCCCCTCGCACAGCCCTCCCGGTAGAGGACGTCAGGAGGCCCCTGAGCATTTCAAAACGCTGCCGATATATCAGGACTTCGCGGTGCGTATACCGGAGGTGCTTGCGGTACATCTGGGAAGCATTCCGGACGGCGCGGAACACCGGCAGTCCCTGCCCTGCCATTGCACGACGTTGAACGCCATCGCCATCGAGAACACGCCTCGCGGTATCGGCCAGCCTATCTGGGTCTTGCCTTGGCAACGGCGACCTCGTTCTTCCCGGACTCCTTGTCCACCGCAGGCACTAGGGCATCTGGCGTCCGCGGCGTCTTCTTCCAGTACTTCTCACGTCTGAACAGATAGCGCCAGTACCCAACTACAAGGCCGATGTTAATGAGGAGATAGTACTGGGGAATGAGCAACCTGCGCAAACGCCCTTCTGACGAAAACACTAGTGGGATAGTGGCATAGGTGCCCACCTGCAGCAGAAGTACAACTGCAAACATCAGATGCCTTGCCTCGAGCGCCGTTCCCACGAACATCAGAACTAGTAGAAATGGAACCACCATCCGCAAGACTTTGTGCGAGAAGTATATCCAAGCCTTGCGCCCGTACGTCGGCGATAGAAGGTCAAAGTAGCGGATCAGGGCCTGCAGGTTGCCGCCACTGATACGCGTCTTTCGCGCAAACTCCACGGACTCAGACTCAGCAAGGGTGGTAACGATCGCTCTCGGTTCACTCACCGCGTCCATTCCCGACCTGAATGGCCTGATACCGAGCACAAAATCGTCCAAAATCGTATCGTCCGGGATCGGCGTCGCTTGGTCCTTTCGGATCATATTGGCGTAGGCATTGCAGCCGACCATCGCACCCAGTCTACCCTCCAACTCCTTTACTTTCGACTCCCATCTGTCGTAGAACCCCTCTGCAGGACTGCCTTCACGGTTGACACGAACATAGCGTGGATTCACGACAGCCACTCTTGGATCTCGCATATGCGCAAGCATCAGCCGCAGCGAATCGCGCGTAAGCATCGAGTCGGCGTCCGTGCACAGCACCACATCGCCGTTTGCCTCTAGCAGCAGTCGATTCTGCACGGCAGTCTTCCCGGCCTGCGGTTCGAACCGCAGCAGACGGATTCTTGGATCCCGAAAGGATCGAATGATCTCCTCGGTCCGGTCAGTTGAGCCGTCGGAACCGATGAGTATCTCCGTCTTGTCGGCGGGGAAGTCTAGTTCAAGGCAGTTGCGGACCTTGTCCGCAATGATTGACTCCTCGTTGTAGACAGCCATGACGAGGGAGACTCCGAGTGAGTCAGGGTCGATGGCATTCCGGTACGTCCTCGGTCGAATCCGACTCCAGAGCCAGAGGAAGGCCGGGAATAGTACCCAGTGGTAGCAGAGTACTCCAAGTGGAACCCAGAACAGCAGCACGGCAGGTGTGTCAAACGACATCAGTACTCCTGCTGCCCTGTGGCCAGTTCCATCAACCAATGCCCAGGACCTTCCTGTAGACACCGACGTGTTTCGCGGCCGACTCCGCCCAGGAGAACTGCTTCACCCGCGCCAGACCACGTCGCACCAGATCTGATCTAAGGCCCGCGTCACCGAGGACAGATCGTAGTGCTTCGGCGAGCCGACGCTCGTCTCCGGGGGGAAACAGAACCGCGGCATCTCCAGCCACCTCAGGGATAGAAGACGCGTCCGCCGCAATCACCGGCACGCCCGATGCCATCCCTTCAAGTACGGGTAGGCCGAAACCCTCGTATCGTGAAGAGAAAACGACAACCGATGCCAGCGAGTAGAGCGCCGGGAGCAGCTCCTGTGGTACGAAACCGAGAAACATGGCTCTGTCATCCAGGCCAAGTTCGCGAGCGCGGTCACGAATTTCACGTGCGCCTAGGCCATCGCGACCAGCGACGACTACGGCGTCAACGAGTCCGTCACGGATGATACCCGCACTCGCATCGAGAAGAGTATCTATGCCTTTCTTGACCTCCACTATCCCGACGTGGAGAACGAATCGCCTCGGCAGACTGAATCGGACACGCACTCGGTCCAGATAGTCCTGATCGTGGCCGACGCGGAATTCATCGCCAACGCCATGATGGATGACCGCAACCTCCTCACGCGCGATGCCGAGCGCCTGTGTGAGATCGCTACGTGCGGCATCAGACCCTGAGATCACCGCGTCGGATCGAGCCAAGGCGACACGCACTTGAGCATGCATGTATGATCGATACACCGGGCCGTAGGCGCTGGGCAGCCCGACAAAAGACAGATCATGCACTGAGCAAACGGCTCTGCAAGGGAGTAGCAGTGGAACCACTGAGTTCGTGCCGTGATACAGAGAAACGCGGCCTCTCCTCAGATAGGAAGGGACCAGCGTATTCAGCCACAACGGTGAATAAAGCCGTGCCAGCGGGGTGAAGTCGCCAACGAAGCGTCCAAGAACAACTTGCGTGCACCCGTCTGGCAGCGCGCCTTCATCGAAAGGACGATCCACCAGCAACTGGATGTCCATCTCCGGTGCATAGACCGGAATTCGCCTCGCAATCTCGATAATGTAGTGACCAATCCCTGTCATGGGACGAACGGCACGACGTCCGTCGAGAGCGACCTTCAGTCGCGTCACGCTCGCCCGCGGGTGAGTTCACGGGCAGGACCAACGTCGGATCTCACGCCTGCATTATACCTGGATAGCCGCGCCGGTCAACGCGCAGCCAGACACGAGCAACGTCCAGAGCACGCTCGCGACAGGACGGAACTCCCAAGGCTCATTGCCGCAACGCGATACCATCTCGAATGATCTGTAGCATCCTCTGGGCAGCATGCCGGTAGCTGAACTGCGCCGCGCGCACGATCCCGGCAGCCGACATGGCCGCGAGTCTGCTGTCATCAGACAGCAACGTCCTCAGAGCAAGGACCAAGCCCTCAACGCTCCCAGTCTTGAAGTAAGAAGCCGCAGTTCCTCCCACTTCGGGTAGACAGGACGAGTCGCTCGAGAGCACCGGACAGCCGCAGGCCATGGACTCCAGAACCGGTAGGCCGAATCCCTCGTACAGAGAAGGATAGATCGAGAACTTCGCAGCGTTGTACACCGCCGGCAGTAACTCGTCGCGAACACGCCCCAAGTAAACTACCCTACCAGCCTTCTCACCTGATCTGATTCGGTCCATTATCCTGCCGCATCGCCAGCCAACGCCCCCGACCAAGGCAAGCACGGGAGCGTTCGGGATGCTCTCTATGGCGCGCAGAAGAGTCAGATGGTCTTTTCTTGGCTCAATAGTCCCTACGCTCAGCACGTAGTCCCTGGCCAGCCCCAACTCTCCGGCCACGCTGCTCTTCGCTTCGTGCTTGGGCAGCGGCCGAAACTCACACTGTGCCGCCGCGTACACGACGCTGATCCGCTGCTCCCTGACTCCCAGATATCTACACGCCAGAGTCTTAGTAGCCATTGAGTCAGCGACGATTGTATCCGCCGCACGAGCCACGGGTCTTAGTAGTGTGCGCATGCGCAACCAGGACAGGCGACGCATGCTGTCTGGCCTCACATATGGAACAAGATCATGGATGGTCAGGATCCGAAAGCAGCGGCGCTTGAGTGAAATCGGCAGGTTAGTCGGCTGGCCCCAAAAAGCATCTACCTTGTCCGAAGCCAACAAACTGGGGAGAACGGTCTGAGCCCACACGCTCGGTCGTTGGGAGAGCCCACAAGGCACGACGCGCACTACCCAGTCGCCGTCACGCATAGGAACTGTGATCGGCAGTGGCGAATACAGCACGAATTCCAGTGACGGGTCCAAGACGCGCATCTCGTCGAGCATGCTCCCGAGATAACGACCTATGCCGGCGTGTTCATACGCAAATGATATCGCGTCGATCCCAATACGCATCAGGACAGATTCATCGAGATAGGCCATTCGCCATGTGGCAACTCAGTGTTTTCTGCGGGAATCCGACCGGACTGCATCTCTGCCCGTCGGTCGGCACCAGCCATGGCTAAGTACAGCGGCCAAGCCATCAGAATATGCAGGGCTGGTCGAACAATGCAGGGCACACCAGAATGCCCTTGTACGAAAGGTGACCGTACGGGGCAGATCAACGTGACATCCGTACCATCTCACGAAGCCAGACGACGAGAGGTCCTACCGGGCAAGATGCGACCAAGAATCGCATACGAAACGACGAGGGGCATGGCCGGCGACCATGGTGTCACTCAGTGAGTTCCATCCGGCTCTGACGAGACGCAGCATCCCTAGATAACCGCATGACGCTAATACTCAGTCCAACAAGCACTCCCAGGAGAGCAAACTCACCAGGGTGAAGCATGACAGCATCCACGAGCCCGTGGACACTGAGAGCCACTAAGCCAGCGCTAATCCCCAATCCCAGATCTCGTGAGTCGCCAGGCCCCATCGCGCGAGACGACCTGACAAACGCGCCGACAAGGAGCCAACAGAAACTCACGAGCCCGACCAGACCGAGATCTGCGAGAATCTCGAGATAGATATTGTGCGCGTTATACTGCAGCGTGTCTTTCAGCATCTGCGGGTAGTGATAGAAGTGTTTCACATATCGGAAGTTCTCCAATCCCACACCGAACAGCCAATTGTCCACTCCTACTCGCCATGCGTAGTACCAGAGCAGCAGGCGCCCTACCAGCGAAGGGTCTTGTGCAGACGTCGCCCCGGCCCTGGAGGCAAGCACGGCTCGCAGGAAATCGGACGCGGTGAGAACAAGCCCACTACCTGCTCCAAACAGAAGCAGCTTGAGAGAGCGCGTTCTCAGCAGAATGTACAGGAATGCGGCTCCGAACCCCAGCCAGGCGCCACGCGACTTCGTGAACACGAGAATTGCAGCACAAGTTGACGCAGCGAGGACGAGAAGAACTCTCGTGGCAACTCGACGGGCGAACACAGCCATCCCTAGTCCAACTGCCGCGACTGTGGTTAGACTGCAGGCGACGATGTTCAGACTAGTACGTCCAGCTGGCGCCATAACAACCTTCCCGCCGAGACTTGTCATCGTCGCCGACACAGATGGGAGCAGCGGCAAGCATACGGCCGTTAATGCCGTAGCTCCGACCACAACGTACACCAGAGTTCGGACCTCGTCTAGCGAATGTGGAGCGGTGGCCACGAAGTACGCGATGAACATGATCTGGCAAGTAAATACCGTCATGAATATAAGATAGTGGGTTCCCCAGCCACGCAGCACTGAGTTGACGCATGAGACGACCGTCCATACTGTGAAAACCACAATCGGCCCGTACTCAGCCTTGCGCAGACGGACAGTCGAAGTCGAATCGAGATTCCGATCCCGAGTCATCAACGATAGCCCGAGCAGGACGATAGTGCTGGGGTAGTAAACGAACCACTCGTATCGGCGCGGAAGCAGGTCGGCCCCCGCAAACGGCAGCACTGTTACGAACGCAACAAGCAAAGCCTGCTCATTGCCTGCGAGAGCAGACCAAGCCAGCAACTGGAAAGGACCTACAAGGAACACGGCAGCCATCCACGACGTCCCCTTTATCAGTTGTAGCACGAAACCGGAGAAGCACAGCAACTCGATCCCGATGAACCAGCAGACCGCTAGAGGCAGCTTCGCCCGGCGTGCGGTATCAGCGTGGTCAGGCATCGCCTCTCCTGACTAGTCCGAACAAGAGGACAATGTCCTGACGGCGGACCCCTCCGGTAACGAAAAGGGCGACAAGATACGCTACGGCAGCCAACGACAGCCCGACTATGAGATTCGATCTGGCAAAGAGCCTAGCCAGGAAAACCGCCGGCATGGTCGCGGCGACGATTTGAGGTAGGACTCGAGCATATCGGCTACCTCGAAAACCTTCTCCAGTCCTGACGAGTTTGGTAAGCAAGTAGGCGAATCCGATTGCCTCGGCGCACACAATCGACGCGCCGGCGCCGACGGCTCCCAAGCGCGGGATAAGGAGGAGATTGGCTACAAGGTTGACTGTCAGCGACACGGCTGCCTGGACCGTCACCGTCGATGGCTTGTCTACCGAAATGAGGTAGTTGCTCAGCAGTGAATTGAGGCAGGCAAGCGCCGCCCAGACCGAAACCAGCCGGAAGACCGCTGCTGACCCCTCGTAGCCATGACCGTACACAAACGAGGTGATTGGCAGGGCTAGCGTCGCGCCAAACACAGCCATCGGCAGCACGAGCAGACTCATGTACCTGAACGATAGTTCCAGCGCCTGCGAGAGTCTCCGACGACTTGTCACAAAGAGACGTGACAGCAAGGGGAAAACCGCCCCGGAGAAACCGAAACCTGCGAATGCCATGCCTAACGCCAACCGAAAAGCTGCGCTGTAGTTGCCGACCGCCTCATCGCCACTCAGCTTGGAGAGCACGGACGTGCCGTTCCAGTAATAGAACACCGTGAAGGTCACAGTGAGTCCTATCGGCCACGACGAACGTAGCATTTGCCACCAGAGCCTCGGAGCGAAACTTAACTCGGGTGGCATCAACCAGACGACGGCAGCTGCGCCGGCAAACAGCACCGAGAGGAGTCCGGCTCCAACGTAGAGAAGTGCGTACGACTCGACCGCAGCGCCCTGCCGGGAGAGCAGAACCGCGCCGACGACGAGCACGACAGTCTGTACGGCACGAGTCAGCGCCGCCAGTTCCATGCGCTCAAATCCCTGAAACACATAGCAGTAGTAGGAAGTAATCGCGCTCTCCACCACGAAGAAGCTGCAGATGTACACGACCCGTGCCGTTGCTGGTGGATACCCCAAGATCTTGACCAGCGCGCCGATCAGGAGGATAACGGCAAGAGACGCCAGCAACTTCACGCCCAGCGAATTGCTGATCAGGCGTCGGGCCGCCCTGGCATCTCTGGCGACCTCGCGCGCCGTGACGGCACCCAATCCCAAGTCGGTGAAGACGGCGAACATCGTGACGAAGGCCAGCGCAAAGGAGAGGATTCCGAACTTCGCCACCCCCAAGTGACGCGCGGCGACCATGTTGAAAAAGAACAACATGACTTTGTTGGCGCCGTCGGCTAGAGCCAGGTATGTTGTGTTCTTGGCGACACGCCTACTCGCCAGTGCCGGATGGTCCCGGTCCTTCTGGACCTCCGGGGTCATTGTGTCGACTTGTGTCTTCGGTTCTGATTCGACCGACGTATCCGGACCGCCGTAGCGACTTCGCCCCATATTTCGCGCCAGCCCTGGTACTCTTCAGGACGCGCGCTTCTTATGAACCCGAAGTACTCAGCCACGAATGCGAAAGCGATTCCTGCAGCGAGAGCGAAAAGAAAGACAACGGCAGCAATGATTGTGCGCTTCGGAAAGCTCTTGCGCTCTGGCGGCACAGCGTAGTCGAGAACCGTCAACGCGGGCGCGTCGCGAGCCTCCAAGACTCGCGCGTACTCGTATTGCTGATAGAGCGTGGCATACGCCTCCTGCTGCACTTTGAAGTCCAGGTACTTTATGGCGAACTGAGCGGCTACGGTCGGTAGCTTCTGGAACGACACCCCAAAGCCCACGCCGAAACCGCTTGTCCCCCCGCCCTGCTCGAGCTTGCGGAGCTCCTCCCGTGATGCCGCTACCTCGCGTCGGAGGTTATCAACATATGGATTGTCGTCGCGCGCCCCGGAACGAGCGGCCTCGTACTCCGCCTCCTGCAGGCTCAACTCCGCCTTCATCTTTGCGTAGGCGTCTACAGCCGCCCTGGTTTCATCTTCAACCGAAGTTACCCTGTTAGCTTGCTGGAATAGCCTTAGAGAATCGCCGGCGGCCGCCATCGTGGACTCTAGCTGTCCGATACGCTTCCCCAGAAAGACCCTCATGTTGTGACCACGACTGATGTTGGAGTAACGAAGGAAGCTGTCGAGTTCAGCAACGTAGGCGTTGGCGACTTGCGCGGCCAGAGATCGTGTCTTCGCCTCGACAGAAATCGAGACAATCCCGTCATCGGAGGCGCTGAGTTTGGTCATATCCTTCAGCTGCCGCACCGCCTTCTCGGGGCTGGGCTTGCGCACTATGTAGTACTTTGCGACGCTACAACGCTCGGCGACGTGCTGCATGATGGTCCTGCTGCCCAAGATGCCAACCATCAGGTCTGAACCGGTCGATGCACCCGTGAGACCGGCTCGCAACTTGCTGAGTCCACCGGCGGCTCCTCCTCCAAGCAGATTGGTCATGCCGAAGATGTCACCTTCATCGCTGGGCGGTAGCAACCGGGCGGTAGCGGTGAAGCGCAAAGGCAACAGGAAGCTCACGACAACCGCGATGGCCGTGAGCGCCAGAGTGTTCCAAAAGATGAGACGGCGCCACTTGAGGATGACGCTGAGGTACTTGACTACTCTATTCACGCTGCAAGTCTATGGAACCGAGTGCCAAAAGTCAATCGAAGGCAGCCTAGGAGCCGAGACGTCGTTGTTGCCACGGAATCAGGAATGGACATGGAAAAGCTAATCTGGACACAGTGGCTGGAGTCAGCCGACTCTCGGGCGTCGGTTTGAGTCACGAAAGTATCGGCTAAGCACTCTAACGATTCGGGCCGAGGCACGACCGTCGCCAAACGGATTGCGGGCACGGGACATTTTCGAGTACGCAGAAGAAGATCGAAGCAGTCTCTCTGCCGCTAAGACTATCGTCTCAGTGTCGGTTCCCACCAGCTTCGCGGTTCCGGCTTCGACCGCCTCGGGCCGCTCGGTGGCATCTCGCATCACCAACACAGGCTTTCCGAGGGCCGGTGCTTCTTCCTGAATGCCGCCCGAGTCGGTCAGAATCAGATACGACCGCTCCAGGAGCCGAACGAAAGGCAGGTACTCCAAGGGCTCAATCAGGTGCATTCTGGGCAGCCCCCGAAGAAGTGCGCGCACCGGTTTGCTGACGTTCGGATTGAGGTGAACCGGGTAGACGATATCAATATCCGGATTTCCTGCGACCAATGTCTTCAGAGCTCGGCAAATGCGCTCGAAGCCCGGCCCGAAGCTCTCCCGCCGGTGTGCCGTCACCAGAATGACTCGCTGTCGAAGGGCGATGTCATCGAGCACCGGCACGCGCCACTCGTCTCTGCGCCGACGAATTGTTTTGAGTGCATCCACGACAGTGTTCCCGGTGACGTGAATTCGTCCCCGCGGCACTCCCTCGCTGATCAGATTCTGCCTCGCGCCAAGGGTTGGAGCAAAGTGAATGTCGGCGATCCCACCGACAAGGCGCCGGTTCATCTCTTCAGGGTACGGCGAATACTTGTCACCCGTCCTCAGCCCGGCCTCAACGTGCCCGACTGAAACCTGCTGATAGAACGCGGCCAAGGCCGCGACAAAAGCGCTGGTAGTGTCGCCCTGGACAATCACCATGTCCGGCCGGACGCGTCGAAGCACTCGCTCTACGCCATGCAGAACACCAGCGGTCACGTCAGAAAGAGACTGGCCCGGCTTCATCAGATTGAGGTCGTAGTCCGGTTTGATGTCGAACACACGCAGCACCTGGTCCAACATACGCCGGTGCTGAGCTGTCACGAGTACCACCGGCTCAAATTCCTTGGGATGACGGACCAGTTCATGGATAACCGGCGCCAACTTGATGGCCTCGGGTCGCGTCCCGAAACAGAACATCACCCGCCGCTTGGTCAGAGTTCTATCCACAGATTGCACAGATTTCACAGATTGGGCACGGGGACGACTTCATCCACAGATATCGCAGATTACGCAGATTGAGCAGTAACACTTCTGACTTCTGACCTCTAGCCTCTGACTTCTGCCTTCGTCTGTTCTGCAAACTAGTGCGCTTCTCCCCAACTCCGCCCCACTCCGGTCTCGACGACGAGTGGCACGTCCAGCTTCCAGGCATGCTCCATCTCATCACTGACGATCACACATGCCTCATCCTGCTTCTCCTCGGCGACCTCAAACACTAGCTCGTCATGCACCTGCAGTATCATGCCTGTCCCGAACTCCACACCCAACCGCCCTTCGAGTCTCAGCATCGCGCTCTTGATAATGTCGGCGGCCGAGCCTTGAACCGGTGCGTTCAGTGCGTACCTCTTCGTCGCCTCGGCTATGGCCCTGTTGCGATCAGCTATACCGGGAGTCGGTCTGACGCGACCCGAAATGGTCCGCACGTAGCCGTTCTGCCTGGCTTCCTCGATCGTCTTCTCTCGCCACGCGGCCACGCCGGAGAACCTGGTCATGTATTCATCGAGGAACGTTCGAGCCTGCTCAATAGGGATATCAGCCCGCGATGAAAGGCCGTAGTCACCCATTCCATAGACAAGGCCGTAGTTCACGACCTTGGCCAGCCGCCGGTCCTCCGGCTTTACATCTCCGATGTCCTTGTTGAGAATCGCCGCGGCAGTGCGCGCGTGGACGTCTTCTCCGCGCTCGAAAGCCTCGGATAGCCGCTCGTCGCCAGACAGGTGTGCGAGTACCCGCAACTCAATCTGCGAGTAGTCCGCCGATATCAGTACGCAGCCACGCTCGGCCACAAACGCGCTGCGGATCTGCCTGCCGAGTTCGGTCCGTATGGGGATGTTCTGCAGGTTCGGGTCGGATGATGAAAGCCGGCCGGTCGCCGTGCCCGTCTGGTTGAACGTCGCGTGAACGCGATGGGTTCCTTCGCGCGCCGCGAGCCGGAGCGGACCCAGGTAGGTACCACACAGCTTAGTCAGCTCCCGGTACTTGAGCACATCGCGCACAACCTCGCTCTTCGGTGCCAGTTCATTCAGTATATCAACGCTCGTCGAATAGCCGGTCTTAGTCTTCTTTCCACGCGCCAGCTTCAACTCCTCGAACAGGACCACCCCGAGTTGTTTCGGCGAACATATGTTGAACACATGACCTGCCAGTTGATGGACGTGACGCTCAATCGACTTCAGGTCGGTCGTAAGCCGGGCCTCAAGCCGACTCAGACCGTCGAGGTCGACCTTGATGCCTCGTTCTTCCATTGCGGCAAGAATCGGAACCAATGGCATCTCGAGATCCTTGGCAACTCCACCCAGACCCTGGGCCAGCAATTGCGGATCGAGCGCGTCAAAGATAGTGAGCGCGTGGACTGCCCGAGCTTCGTTGGAAAGTGGAGGGACCCGGTTGCCGAAAACCTGCAGAGTCACTTCCTCGGGCGAGAACGAGCGGCGGTTCGGGTCAACAAGCCATGCGGCCACCCCGACATCGAAGAACGGCCCGGTCACCCCCACCCCGGCTTCATGCAGAATCTTCACCTGCTCTTTGAGGTCAAACCCAATCTTAAGCAATCCCGGGTCTGACAGCAGGGCCTTCCGGGTGCCGGGGTCTTCTACCAACGTGACGGCTCCAGCCTTGCCGCTCACCCAAAGCCCCCCACCCGGCTCAAGACACATGCCGAGCTTCCCAGCTCGCTTGAGTGCGCCCAGGTCCAGCCCGGCCTGAACCTTAGCCTCAACCTCTACCTGCGGAGCGACCTGTGCCGCCATTCCCCGGAAGTCCATTTCGGTGAATATCGCCTGCAGTGCTGCCGTGTCCGGCGAACGTGGCGCGAGACTCTCAAGGTCCGCGGCGATCTCGACGTCGGCTTTGACCTGCGCCAATTCCAGGCTCAACCTAGCGGCCGCGGCGTGCTCGCGCACGCGGTCATCGTGAGCCAGCGCGTCATTCAGCGAACCCCAACGCGCCAATATCTCTTTTGCGCGTTTGGGCCCGATTCCCGGCACTCCGGGGATGTTGTCCGAGCTGTCACCCATCAGTGCCAGCAAGTCGGGCACGAGCTTGGGTTCCACGCCAAGCTTTTCCTTCACGTCATCCGGTTCATATCGCTTCTCTTTCCACGGGTCGTAGACGGTCCGACCGCTGCCAACGAGCTGTAACATGTCCTTATCCGACGTGGCAATCGTCACGCATAACTCCGGTCCCGAGAATCTCCGCGCCAGCGTTGCGAGCACGTCATCCGCCTCTACTCCGGACACCTCGAAGCCTTCAATTCCCCACGCACTCACCATCTGCTTGATAATCGGCATCTGAGGCGGCAGTTCCTCGGGAGCGGGGGGACGCTGGAGTTTGTACTCGCTGAACTTCTCATCCCGGAACGTCCGTCCCGGCGCATCATACACGACCGCGCAGTAGTCTGGCTTCAGATCGTTCATCAGCTTCATCAGGGTCTGCGCAAACCCATAGACTGCCGACGTGTTGAACCCTTTGGCGTTGCGCAACGGGTTGCGGACAAACGCAAAGAAACTCCGGTAGATGACCGAATGACCATCAATCAGCAGCAGGCTTCTCACGGACGGCAGAGGAATATCATGACGGCCCTGCTGGCTAGAAGCCGGCGAGTCGGATGACGATGTCTTTCATCTGCCTGATTATACCCCCGCACCTTCGGCCGTTCAAGCGAGACCCGTGGGCGGCGCAGTCTGCGCTCTTGACTGCTGCAAGCGTGGCGCTATTCTTCGTCCGACTCTTCGGAAGTGACGGCACGCACGCAGAGCACCGGCGGAGCCGTCGAGAAAGGCAGTGATGACCAAGACTGGCAGACAGATCCGTAGGGCAATCCGGCATCCGGGCAAGGCTGCCCGATACGTAACCCGGAAGGTCCGGCAGACGCTATTCTGGAACAGCTACTACGCGGGAGTTCGCGAACCGAAGGCCAAGGCGCGTGTCGACATGAACTCGACGATACAGGCTGACGTCGGCAGAATCTGGAGGCAGCCGGCTTCGATATGGTCGACTTCAACCTCGATATCACTGACCTGCGGAACTACTTGGCACGGGCTCGCTATGATCGGTACCCGGACTACTGCGGCACCGACATTGGACGGCTGCCTGAAAAGACTCTAGAGCACTACCTGGCGGCAAAACTGCTCGAGTTGTCGCCCCGGGACGTGTATGTCGACATTGCGACCTCGGACTCACCCACACCAGAGATCTATAATGAACTCTACGGCTGCACCGTATTCCGACAGGACCTCACCTATCCCTCCGGGATCCACGACAACCGGATTGGCGGGGACGCGGCCAGCATGCCTGTTCCAGACGGATTCGCCACAAAGATGGCCATGCACTGCTCGTTTGAGCACTTTGAAGGCGACTCCGACGTGCGATTCATCCGGGAGGTAGGTCGTGTGCTGCGACCTGGCGGCAGGCTGTGTATCGTTCCTTTCTATCTCCGCAACCGCTATGTCGTACAAACCGACCCTTGCGTCTACCGGAATGGCAGGGTTCAATTCGAAGACGATGCACTCCTCTGCTGCACCAAAGGCTGGGGACATCGGCACGGTCGTCACTACGATGTCCCGCATCTCAAGGCCCGAATAGTACCGAACCTCAACGGCCTGCGTCTCACCATCTACGTCATCAGCAACGAGAAAACCGTTAGCCCGTCCTGCTACGTCAAGTTCGTCGGCCTTTTCGAGAAAGGGCCGGCCGGCCAGTAGACGGGCTGCGCGCTCCCGGATTCGGCATACGTCTGATTCGGATTCAGGCCATCCTGAGCGGCGCGGGAATCGGAAAGGCGAATCCAGCTCAGGTCCAAAGTGAACCCAATCCGCTGGCGTCGGGTGCGCTTCGGTTCCTTGTTCACAGTCCCTTACGGACACGGTGGGGGCGTCAAAGCGGCGGGAGCAGCACGATACCGCTCCCGCAATCGATTCGCCTGGGACTGAACTACTTCGCCGTCTGTATCTTGTACGGCAGGAGCCAGCCGTTGTAGTCGTACGGGGCGGCCGGATCCATCAGCGTGCTCTTGGTCATCAGGTCGAAGATGGCAAACCTGAAGCCGGGTATTATCTGTGCGTTCCAGGTGCCGGTGAAGACCCCGCTGCCCTGGTTCTCGAAGGGCAGCCTGACGAAGAGTATGCCCCAGAACGCGTGCAGCCACGCATACCCGCCGGTAGCATTGGTGTAAAGGGTGATGCTGAGCTGCTCGCCCGGTGTAAAGGTGACGAGGCTGTCGACCCAGTAGTAGGTGTCGAGCGGTCCCGCGATGAGGATGTCGCGGAGGGAGCTGTGAATCCTCAATGAGTCAATCCGCACCGTGTTCGTGGTCTCGGACTCACCATACGCAAGCGATATCTTCTTAAGCTTCCATCCCCGGTCTGCATCCGTGTCCCTGCCATCCCGGAAGTATACGCCGTTCATCTGCACGGCCTCCTGCAGCGGCTTGGTCCACTTGACCGCGGTCGTATCGCTTGTCTTTGCCCAGTGGTATATCTCACCGTGATTGTGCTGGTGCCAGAGAACCCGCGCCGAGTCACCGACGACCTCGACCTCGATAACCGGCACCGAGTCGTGCGTCTGCGGCCCGCGCCACCAGATGCCCATGGTCGTGTCCTCGGCCGCCAGGCTGTTCTCGGATGAGTCGCCGGCAGTGCCGGAGCTGAAGTGGGTTGTGTCCGCCTCAACCAATGCCCGCACCGCGGCTTTGTCCTTGTCCACGTCCTGCTGCTTCTTGCAGGAAACACAGAAGGTCAGGGCGGCCACGAGCACGACGGTCAGTACGAGTGCTTTGCGCATCATTTGCTCCTTTTGTGTCTGAATCGCGTCAGCTATTATCACTGTGCGCATCGGACGTGTCAATAGCCGTAATCGCCCGGATTCAAACTGCCAGTTCGAAGGCCGCCCAGACCGGGGCATGGTCGGAACGCGGGTAGCCTTCGGGGTGGTCGCTGTGCTGCCTGCGCTCCGCCTCAAGCAACTGACTCTCGACGCCGGCGGCGACCTGGCCCAGCGACAGCCGCTGGCTCACCAGGATGTGGTCGAACAGGTGTCGCTGTCCCCGTCCGACATACGAGAACGCGCGGTCCAGCGGAACCCGCCAAAGGGCCTGGAACAGCCGGCGCTCCTCGCTCTGCTGCAGCTCGCTTCCCTCCTCATCCTCCAGCCCCATCACCAGACTGAGAGCGGTTGAGCCGGGAGCGTCGTTGAAATCGCCCAGGACAGCATAGTGGTCGGCTGTCTTCCGATCCATGGCGTCATCCAGCAGGCTTCGCAGACCCGCGGCCTCCGCAATGCGGATCAGGTTGGAGAGAGCACGGCCGAGCAGGCGGCGCCGCCGCGGCGATTCGGTTTCGGCTGTCTCCTCTGCCGCTGCCCGCCGCGACTTGAGGTGGACGGCCACGACGAACAGCGTCTCGCCGCTCGGCAGCTCGAGCCGCGTCCAGGGCATTGGCCGCCGGAACGAAAGGCGCACGGTGCCCTCCCCGGGACCGGGCAGCGCGGCCGGGAACTCCCGCCACTGCCCCTGCTCCAGCATCGGCAGCCGGGACAGAATCCCGGTCTGAATCCGGCGATTGGCGGGCGGCGCGTCACCCAGAAAACGATTGGGGTAGGTACCGAGCCGGTCGGCCAGATAGTCGAAACTCTCCGGCTCACGCACCTCGTCAATCACTGCCACATCCGGGTCGAGTCGCGCGAGCACGTCAACCAGGTAGTCAACCTTGGCGCGAAAGGTCCGCTCGTCGGCGTTGTCGGCGCGCCCCAGGTTATGGACGTTGAACGAGAGCAGCTTGAACCGGACGCGCGCAGTCATCGGTCCGCGATCCGGGGAAGGCTCCGACATGGTTCAGTTCTATCAGCCGGCCGGCACAATGTCAAGGGCGGAAGGGACGGCAGGCATCAGCGTTGGGGTCTCGCGATGGCGTACTTCTGCATCAGCCGGTAGAACTGAGCCCGGCTGTAGCCCGCGAGCCGGGCCGCCTGCTCAACGTGCCACCCGCACTTCTCCAGGCAGTCCACTACCGCCGAGCGCTCGACCGCGGCGGCGGCCTTCTCCTGGGCTTCGTGCCGGGCGACCCGGAATTCAGCCGGGTTTGGCTCGATTCCGGCCGGCGGCTGCAGCGCGGGTGGAAGGTCACCCAACTGGATCGTGTCCCCTCGCGCCAGCAATACCGAGCGCTCGACCACGTGCTCAAGCTCGCGGACGTTGCCCGGCCAGCGATACGTAGTAAGTCGCGACATCGCCTCCGGACTGACACCGGCGACGTCCCGCCCGAACTCCTGGTTGCTGCTGCGGACGAAGCGGCGCACCAGTTCCGGGATATCCTCGGGCCGCTCGGCCAGCGACGGCAGCACCAGCTCGACGGTGTTAAGCCGGTAGTAAAGGTCCTCCCGGAACTTCTTCGCCGCCATCAGTTCGGCCACCGGCTGGTTGGTCGCGGCCACGACCCTCACATCGACACTGATGGGGACGTGTCCGCCAACCCGCTCGAAGGTCTTTTCCTGCAGTACCCGCAGGAGCTTCGACTGCAAGGATAGGCTCATGTCGCCAATCTCATCAAGGAAGATGGTCCCGCCCCCGGCGACCTCGAACTTACCTTTGTGCGCGGCCACGCCGGTCGCCGTCCCCTTCTCGATGCCGAAGAACTCGGCTTCCAGCAGGTTGTCCGGCACCGCCGCGCAGTTCACGGCCACGAACGGCTTATCGGCCCGTTTGCCCGAATCGTGAAGGGCCCGGGCCACCAGCTCTTTGCCGGTGCCGCTCTCGCCGCGGATGAGGACCGGAACGCTCTTATCCGCCACTGCACAGACCGTATTCAACAGGTCGATCATCCGCTGATTCCGGCTGACCACGCCCTTGTAGCGCAACCGGGCGAAAGCCGGATTCGCTTCGGCCCCGTTCATCGCCAGGTCGGCCAGCCGGTGAATCGCGGTCGCCAGCAGATTCGCCACCGTGTCGAGCACGAGGTAGTTATGCTCGGCCTTTGCCGGCGCAGTCCGCTCGAGATGGATGCGTCCGAGCGGCCTGCCGCCGTACTGCACCGGCCAGGTCAGAACCAGATCGTCGCCGATGGACTCCATCCCGTCGCCCAGCGCCAAAGCCCGCCTCACATCGACGTCGCCGTGCGTCAACACCGGCCGGCCCCGCGCGACTACCACCGCCCGGTCGAACCGGAGCCCTTCCAAGAGCAGCCCGACTGCCCACTCCAAAAGCACCTGGGGCTCGACTCCCAGCGAAACCAGACCGGATATCCCCTGCAGCAGCGCCATGTCGCGGTTGACTCCCACCTCCTGCTGGAACAACAGGCGATTCACCTCGTGCCCGTCGGCGATGATTCCCAGCCTCCGGAAGGACCGGGCGGCGGACTCAAGGCAGGCCACGGCCGCATCGCGGTCGCCTCGCTCAAGCAGGTAGCGGCCGTAGTGGAACCGCACCCGGGCCAGGTCCGAGCTTTCCTCGAGGTCGCGGAGCAGGGCCACGGCTCGTTCAAACTCCTCGAGCGCCTTCGCGCCATCGCCGCGGGCAGCATGCTGGAGAGCCATGACTCGCAGCGCCTGGGCCTCCTCGCAGGGCAGCCCGAGTTCGCGGGCGATAGCCGCCGACCGAACGGCCTGCTCCCGGCACGTGTCGAGCTGCCCCTGCTCCAGGGCCAGCTCGGCCATGCGCCCCAGTACGACGGCCATGGTGCGGCGGTCGCCGGACCCCGATACCAGCTTCAGCGCCTCGTCGTAGGCCTGCCCGGCCCGGACA
>Ga0209610_1000489_pt1 | contig 20807 bp, 16 predicted proteins | sample LakKivw275mmetaG_FD_184137 | JGI IMG/M metagenome (GOLD analysis project Ga0209610, IMG submission 184137) | Anoxic lake water microbial communities from Lake Kivu, Rwanda to study Microbial Dark Matter (Phase II) - Lake Kivu water 275m metaG... | ecosystem: Environmental > Aquatic > Freshwater...
AGTATTTCCCGTATCACCTTTACCCTGCCGTCCATCATATCAGAAGGAGCCACCATGTCGGCGCCTGCCATCACGTGGGAGAGGGCGCTTTTTGCAAGCAGCTTCAGGGTTTCATCATTATCAACATAGCCATCCTTGATTACCCCGCAATGGCCGTGACTTGTATATTCACACATACATACGTCGGTGATAACGAGAATATCGTCTCCGAAGAGTTTCTTTATTTTCCTTACCGCATTCTGAATAATCCCGTTCTTGTCATAAGCACCGCTTCCAATTTCATCCTTTTTTTCAGGGATACCAAATAGCAGAATGGCTGGTATTGAAAGGCTTACGACCTCCTCTATCTCCTTGAGTAACCCTTCTATTGAGAACTGATAGACATCCGGCATGGAAGGGATAGGGACCTTTTTTTCAGCCATCTCCTTCACGAATAATGGATATACAAGGTGTTTGGTGGAAAGCTCCACCTCCTGGATCATACCCCTGAATTTTTCGTTCTTTCGTAATCTCCTCGGCCTATACTCTGGATATTTCATAATTACTCCTTGTTGAGCGTAGAGTTTAACCCTCAGCTCCCTGCTATTTCTTTTTCTGTAAGATAGCACTGGGGGTCTTCTGCCCATACATCGCTTGTCTTTGCCTCAGCCCTTACCCTGAAATTGCCCCCGCATATATCAAGCCACCTGCATATCGTGCATCTTCCCTTCACATACTTCTTTTTCTTTTTGAGCTTTGCCATAAGCTCATCATCTAAATCCATCCATATTGTGCTGAAAGGCCTTTCCCTCACATTGCCAAAACTATAATGTCTCCAGAACTGGTCTGCATGAACATTTCCCTCCTCATCAACGCAGGCAATCCCTACCCCTGAGGCATTTCCCTCATTCATCATTAGCAGTTCATACACCTCATCTGCCCTTTTTTTATCCTCCCTTAAGAGCCTCAGGTATACGTAGGGCCCATCTGCATGGTTGTCTACGGTGAGCACTTCGATGGGCTGCCCCTTATCAAAGAATGCTTTTGTCCTGTCCATAATGTAATCCACGACCCTTCGTGTTTCTTCATGGGTTAAGTCCTCATCAATTAGCCCTGAACCCCTTCCTGCATATACAAGGTGATATAAACAGACCCTCTCGATACCCTCTTTTTCGACCAAGTCAAAAATTTTGGGGATCTCTTTATAGTTCCTATTGTTTATTGTAAATCTTAAGCCAACCTTTATACCAGCCTTCTTTGAATGCCTGATTCCGGAAAGCGCCTTTTCATACGCACCCTTCATGCCCCTGAAGGCGTCATTGACATCGCCAATACCATCAAGGCTCACACCGATATATGAGAGGGAGAAATCTGAGAAAATCCGTGCCTTCTTCTCTGTTATAAGCGTTCCATTTGTGGATATAACGGCCCTTATCCCCCTTTTCACTGCATAGTCAATAAGGGTAGAAAGGTCTTCCCTCAGTAACGGTTCCCCTCCGGAGAAGAGTATGACAGGAACGCCAAAGTCAGTTAGGTCATCAATAAGCCTTTTCCCTTCCTCTGTGGAAAGCTCTTTTCCCTTATATCCCTCACCTTCGGCAAAGGCATAGCAGTGCACGCATTTCAGGTTGCACCTCTTTGTCATGTTCCATACAACTACAGGTTTTTTATCCTTTGAGAACTGAAGCAGATGGGAAGGAAGCTGCTTTGAATCTCTTCCATATCGTAGCGGATCAGACGCCTCGACCGCACCGCAGTAAAGCTTTGAAATCCCGATCATGTTGTTATTTTGTGCCTAAAACCCAAAAAAGTCAATGAGGTTGTTCTTGTGGAAATCGAGAGAATCAATGATTTTGTTGTTTCCTTCCTGTTTATGTGCTAAAAAAATTTAGCGATGAAATATATGGATTAGAAAATCCTATTTATATGTAAATAACCATACAATGTCTGAAAAATTGGGGGGATTATGATACCATCATATGACGAACCGCTCATCAGCGGATTCGAGCGAGCTTGCGAGAAATATCCTGATCACCCGGCCATCATTTACATTGGTGAGAAATTTTCCTATAAACGACTGAAAGGGTTGATTAACCGATTTGCCACGGCCCTGTATGATCTGGGTGTAAGGCAGAACGATAAGGTAATGCTGTATATCCCGAATTGTCCGCAATTCCTCATCGGATATTTCGGCGCTCAGCGAATCGGCGCTATCCCGGTAACGGTTTCCCCTATTTATACGCCTTATGAAATCAGTTACCTTATCAACGATGCGGGTGCTGAGACGGTTGTATGTCAGGACACGAATTTCAGGTATATTGAAGAGGTTTTTCCAAAAACCTGCCTCAAGAGGGCTATTGTCACAAATCTTGTTGATTTACTTCCCTGGTATAAAAGAACAGTCGGCGCCATGTTTGATAAGGTGCCCAAGGGTGTCGTGAAATGGGATGGAAATGTATACTCCTTCAGAAAGCTAATCCACGACTATCCACCCCAGCCCCCTGAAGTGAACATTAAACCGAACGAACACCTCTGCTATATACTGTACACCGGTGGCACAACAGGCTTCCCCAAGGGATGCCCTTCCACCCATACCGGGATGGTCTCGTTTGTTCAGGAGGTTCGTGCATTAGGGGAAGGTTATATTTCTGAAGGCAACGATGTGCTCATTATGGTAAACCCTCTTTTTCACCAGTTGGCTCAAGGGGTTATCCTGGGGATGGTTTTGACTAAAGGAAATACCGCTGTATTGATGCCCATTCCTCAGGTTGATGCAATTTTAGAAGCTATCGAGAGGAACAGAGCAACCTTATTTCTTGGAGCCCCCACCCTCTACCGCATGATTTTAGAAAATGACAGGCTGAAGTTCTATGACCTATCCTCCTTAAAATATTGCTGGAGTGGAGGGGATGTCCTTCCTTCTGAGGTTTATAACAGGTGGAAGCAAAAATTTGGTCTCCCTATCCGTCAGATCTTCGGTTCAACGGAGGTTGGTTTCGTTGCAGTGAGTCCTATGGACAAGGAGCCTGTGCCTGGCAGTCTCGGTTTCCCATTGCCATCAAGACAGGTGAAGATTGTTGATCCGGATACACTGGAACCAGTTCCACCAAACATGGCAGGGGAACTGCTGGTTACATCTGACTATATACCGAAGGGTTACTGGAATAAGCCTGAAGAAACGGCAGTTTCTTACGTTGAGCTTGACGGCAAGATATGGTACCGGATGAAGGATTTTGTTCGGATGGACGATGAGGGACAGATCTATTATATGGATCGAAGCGCAGATGTCATAAAGCATAAGGGATTCAGGGTCTCCTGCTCCGAGATTGAGTCGGTTCTTCAGGACCACCCTGCTGTTGTCGGGGCATGCGTTATCGGTGTCCCCGATGGAAAGGTGGGGGAGCGTATCAAGGCAGTTGTAGTACTCAAACAGGATGCCAGAGGAGTGGGGGGAACCGACCTTACGAAATGGTGCCGGGACAGGTTGGCTGCATATAAAATCCCGAGTTACATTGAATTCAGGGATATGTTGCCAAAGTCCAAGGTAGGAAAACTTCTCCGCCGTGAGATCAGGGAAGAAGAAAGAAGGCGCATCACGAAAGGGGAAAAGGCAATCAAGGTGTAAGGGAATTCCGCATATCGTCACTCGTATATTATGCACAATTTAGAAAATGTGTTTCACCTCTGTTATCAACCCACCTTTTTGGATAGTTGAACATTTGTATTGATTGAAAGCGTGATTTTGTTTTTCTCTGCCTGAATGCACTGCTACACCTACAAAGCCTCACTCTCAATTGATTTTGAATGCTCAAAATTACCAGTTGAAAGGGAGTAATTGAATAGAAAAAATGGTTTCAAAAAACTTGACCTAATCATTTTAAGAATATCATCTTTAATGCAATCAGAAGTAACGCCACTCCAAATATCCGTTCTAAAACAATGTTTGATAGCCCTATTGCAACTTTAGCACCGAGAAAACTGCCGAAAAAGAAACCAAGACAAATCAAGGCTGCTATTTTCATATCTACATACCCTTGTTTATAGTACATCCACGCAGCGAGAATTCCAATGGGAGGAATTAGAAGAGCCAATGTTGTGCCTTGGGCTTGATGTTGAGAGAGCCCAAACAAAAAGACTAAAGCAGGTACAATAATTACACCGCCGCCGATACCAATCAGTCCACTTAAGGCTCCAGCGACAAATCCTAAAAGCAAGTAAAGTAGAATAGTAGTCATATTGTGCCACCCCCTATTAGAAAATGCTGTTTAATATTTTTATATCTGAACCCTTTCTAAGCATCTATTATTATAAACCATTGTAGAAATTATAATATCCAATTTATTTATATTTTCTTGCTGTTTATTACGGGAAGCATTAAATAACAACTTTGCCTACCCACAAACACACTTATTCAGAGACTATAATTACTATATAAAATTTACTGTATAAAACTAATCAATTCTTGTGCTCAGTAATAAAAATTTTTCTTGACAAGAAAGAATTTTTTTGTAAGTATGAATGTCATACATTTATACATCTTTAAAGTTGAGTTTCTTCTAAAGGGGATAGAGAACTATGGATGAAACTTTTATAGTAAAGAAAAAAAACATTAAAAAATCGAGAGAGTCTTATCCCGATACAGTAAAAACTGACTTTTTTGTCAAACCCTTACAGCAAAAAAGGGCTTTTGAGGAGGTTTCGAGAGAGATAAAACGCCAAATTTTCAAAGGCTTTTTGAAACCAGGTGACAGGATGCCTTCGGAGAATGAGCTTGCCAATCGTTTCAATGTTGGTCGGCAGACCATAAGGGAAGCCCTAAGGTATCTTGAACTATCAGGTTTTATTACCACTTCGAAAGGCGGTGCCGGTGGAGCGATCATTGTTGATACGGTCTTAAATACCATAAGCAATTCATTGCTCGATGCCCTCCAGATGAAAAAGATTTCCCTCAATGAGCTTATTACCGCCCGACTGGAGATTGAAAAGATAGTGCTCAAACAGGTGATGATTCATTGCGATGATTCAGACATTGAAGCTCTGAAAAATAATGTACTGAAAGCGAGAAAGAAGATTGAAAACAAAAGGGTGGCTTTTTACGAAAATGTGCAGTTTCACAAATTACTGGCACGGGCATCAAAGAACCATCTTTTTGTGGTGATGATGGAAACAATTATGACAGTGATGGCCGATTTTCTCAGTCGCCGCCGATCGAATTTTCGTCTCACAAGCAAAGTGGTGAGCGAACATGAAGAACTTCTCAACGCAATCATTCGAAGGGATGAGACCGAAATCTTTGCATTACTTGAGAAGCATCTCCTGTCAATTCAAAAACGCATGGAGCCATTGGTAAAACGTGAAAGCCTGTAGACAGGAAGAAAATAGACCTTTGTTTAGAAATATAGGTGAGTATTCATGTCCCACAAATTATTAATAAAAGTCTTTAAAAAGGAGGAGCAGTTGTTATGAAAAAGAAAGACCCCACCAGTATCAGAAGTTCACTGGAATATCTTGACAGCAAAGGTGAAGTGCTCCATGTGAAAAAAGAGGTCGACCCCATCTATGAAATTGCAGGCATTCAAAAATCCTTTGAGAAGGGCCCCATCCTCTTGTACGAAAAGATCAAGGGCTATCCCAATTTTATCAATATCGGCAATCTCTTCGGGAGACGAGAACCCATCGCAGACCTCTTTGATGTGGATGATTCCAAGAAACTCAAATTCAAGTTCGTTGATGCCCTCCACGACCCTATCCCACCCAAGATTGTCAAAGATGCCCCCTGTCAGGAAGTGGTGATTACAAAAAACATCGATGTCCTTGGGACACTCCCTGTGATCAAACACACGGAATTTGATGCAGGCCGTATCATGGGGTGTGGCAATCAACTCTTATGTGACGTGTACCGGAAGGGTGACACGAACATCTCCTTTAACAGGATCCACTTCAGGGGAAAAGACTGGGCATCCATCTCCACCGCACAGATCACCCACATAGGGATGATGGCATTTAAGACCCACAGGGATAAACGTATTCCCATCACCGTCAACATCAACCCGAGCCCGGCAGTAGGGATTGTGGCAGGCACCTGGAATGTGCGTACCATCGTGCCTCACGGCAGTGACGAACTGGGCATCGCAGGCGGGTTCCAGGGTGCACCGGTGGAACTGGTAAAAGCAAGAACAGTAGGTGCCTATTCCATTGCCAATGCCGAGATCGTCCTCGAAGGCTACCTCGAACCCACGTCCATGAATGTCTGGGAAAGCGAGGAGGCCGAAAAGCTGGGTGAAGCAAGACAGGGCGAAACCAACTTCTTCCCTGAATGGGTAGGCTACATGGGAACCACATGGAAGGTGCGTAAACTCCAGGTCACGGCCATCACCATGCGGAAGAACAAACCCATCTTCTATACCCCTCTCGCTGCAGGACTTGAATATGCCGGCTTTGACCTCTTACGTGAGGCCACCTTCTTTGAACTGGCTGAAAGGATCTGCCCGGGGTTTTGTGTAGATGTCTATATCCCTGACTACTTCAAGTGGGGAAGCGGGGTCATCTTCCAGGTACGCAAGGAACGTGCCCAGGAAGAAGGCTTCCAGCGGAACATCCTCCTGTCAGCCCTTGCAGATGCCCCTGGTATGCGTATGGCCATCGCCGTGGATGAAGACGTGGATATCTACTGTGCAGAAGACGTGATGTGGGCATTAGAGAGCAGGGTAGACCCCGATCATGATATCTTAAAGCTCGCCAGGGGGATGCGTGGTATCGCTGCACAGCCGATTGAGGCGAGACAGAGTGGTATAGGGGGCTGGGAAGGTGGTATGGCCTTTGATGCAACAAAACCGTACCATAAGAGACACCACTATCAAAGACCTCATTATCCTGTTGGCAAGGTCAACCTGAAGAAGTGGTTCACCGAAGAGCAGATACAGAAGGTACAAACCATGCAGACTGAATATGCCAAAACCTTGGCCAAACACGGTTGGTAATCAAACCATAAAGAGGGCGTTATGACTATCACAGAAATGTTGGCAAGAAACGGTAGAATGTACCCTGAGAGAACTGCTTTCATCGAACGGGTACCAAGTCAGAATAAAAGAGTACAAATAACATGGAAACAATTTGATGAGAGGGTGAACAGGATTGCAAATGCTCTCATAGCCAGAGGGGTAAAAAAGGGCGACATTGTCATGCACTGGATGATGAATTCTGCAGCCTGGCTTGAGGCATATTTTGGTATCGTGAGATCTGGAGCGATCGTGGCACCGCTCAATTTCCGGTTTTCTGAGAGGGATTATCGATACTGCGAGGGTATAGCTGAACCAAAGCTGGCGATCATTGATGAACTCTTTGTTGAGAGGGTTGAAGAGGCCGGGTATCAATTGCTTCCTGAAGAAAAGTATTTTGTAAACGGTGAATCCATAACGGCAGGTATGGAAAATTATGAAGAGATGATTGCTCGATCCTCTTCAAATCCTGTTGATATAGATATAGGCATGGAAGACCCCTGCAGCCTTTATTTTACCTCCGGGACCACGGGGGATCCCAAACCGATAGTGTTAACACATAGAAATATGGAGCAGGCTTGTATTATAGAGGTTGCTCACGGTATGCGGAAGCCTGGTGATATATTCGCTATTCTCAAGCCGCTTTACCACACCGGAGATTATATCCACTGGCTTTCAAGCCTTATCCTCGGTGGAACTGCAGTGATACAGGGAGATAAGATAATCCCCCAGATAATTTTCGAGGTTATTCAACAGGAGAAATGCACTGTAGCCATGCTCCTTGTACCCTGGATTCAGGATATCCTAACGGAACTGGAAACAGGCAATATAAAGAAAGGGGATTATGATTTAAGTTCCTGGCGTTTGGTACTTCTTGGGGCACAGCCTGTGCCTCCTAATCTAATAAAACTCTTTCACGAGAAATTTCCACACATCCAATGGGATATGAACTACGGACTTACAGAAACTACTGGTCCTGGATGCATTCACCTCACCATGGGGGATACACACAAAATAGGATCAATTGGAAAGGCAGGTTTTAACTGGGAAGCCCGGATTGTCAATGAAAAAGGTGAAGATGTAAAGCGAGAAGAGGTTGGTGAAATAATAGTGAGAGGCAATGGGGTAATGAAGGAGTATTATAAGAATCCTCAAAAGACTGCCGAAACGATCAGGAATGGCTGGCTCTATACTGGCGATATGGGGAGGATTGACAATGATGGTTACTTCTGGATTGTGGACAGGAAGAAAGATGTAATTATCAGCGGCGGTGAAAATGTCTATCCTGTTGAGATAGAAGATACACTTCAGTGTCATCCTAAGGTACACGATGTAGGGGTGATTGGACTTCCAGATGATAGACTTGGTGAGATTGTTGTCGCAGTAATCAAGCTGAAGCCTGGCATAACTGATCTTGAAGCAACTGAAAAAGAATTACACAAATTTTGTGAGGAAAAATTCCCAAGGTACAAGCGGCCCAGACGGATTATTTTTGGCGAGATGCCGAGAAACCCTACAGGCAAGATTGAGAAATTCAAGATGAGAGAGAAGTATGCTGGAAATGATGGTAGTAAGTGAGGAGGTAGAGTTTCGAGTAAAAAAAATAAAAAAAGGAGGGGTAAATGGAAACTAATGGAAGAAGAAATAAGATCTTAAGGGCATCAGTATCGTTCCTACTATCATTTAGTCTTCTAATTTCCTTGGTGCAGTTTAGCAACGCTACAATGAAGTGGCCAGACCGTTTAGTGATTGGTGCACCTTCTGCGGGAACGACCAATTACATGATAGCTGTCGGAATGGGTGAGATCATAAAGAAATATACCCCGGTAAAAATCGTACAGGTTTTGCCCCTTGGTGGTCCTACCGTTTGGGGTCCCATGATGAGAAAAGGTGAAGTTAACCTTGCTATTCAATCAGGAGCAAATGTGATCGACCTTTTTTTGGGCCAGGGGGAATTTAGCAAAATTGGGCCGGTACCTGTGAAAACACTTATTGGAGGACATAGTTTTCCTCTCATGTTTCACACGGCTCCTGATAAAAACATAAAGACCATTGCCGATTTAAAGAACAAAGTTGTTTATACGAGCATGATGGGTCAACCAATGTTTATTCAGATAGCTAAAGCACAATTGGCATCAGCCGGATTATCGTTAAAAGATCTAAAAGCTTCGTCAACAATGCCCAGTGTTGCGCAAGCCACTAACCAGCTAATTGAGGGGAGAATCGATGCTTTTATTTATCCAGTTGTGACTGTTAGCGTACATCAAATCAACCAGGCGAAAGGAGAATGTGTATTTGTTAATTTAACGAATGAGCAGGCTGACTATGTTGAGAAAAATAATCCAGGATACTACAAAGCTGTTATACCCCCAGGAAAATACGCCAATAAGAAAGAGATGCGTTACGCCATAGCTTTTCAAACATGTCTTCATGCTCAAGCCGATATGGATCCAGAAGTTGCATATGAGTTAGTCAAGATTCTGTTGGAGAAACATAACGAATGGACTAACATTCATCCTCAGGCGAAAGACTGGGGCCTTGACCAAAAACCAGTAACGATTGCTACAGAACCATATCATCCAGGGGCAGTTAAGTATTATAGGGAAAAAGGCCTGTGGACAAAAGAGGTCCAAGAACATAACGATAAGCTCTTACAACAGCTTAAAAAGAAATAAACAATGGGTTCCTTTAAAGAAACATATACATTGGTTCTGAAGTCCAGTACCCCCACAGGCTGGAGAGGTTGGATCATTTTACTACTAAGCAGTTTCTGGGCTCTCTATACCCTTGCCTACTTAAGCAACCTTTTCTTTTACTTAGGACAGGCAATCTATCCCACAACCCACAGGGCACTTAACGTGGGGATACTTACCACCATGGTCTTTCTGGATTATCCACTTAAAAAAGATTACAAGTTGGCCTGGCTGGTGGACATCATGGCAATTCTATTTGTTGTTTTGGGGTGTGGCTACATTGTCTACCAGGCAGGCGAGCTTGTATATGCGTGGGGAGATGCTAATGTTATTGAGATGATATTGGGAAGCGGTCTAATTATTGCCTTATTGGAAGCCAGTCGACGGACATCAGGGATTGCTTTGCCTATCATAATATTGTTTTTTTTCGTCTACATGATGTATAGTGACTATTTCCCAAGTTTTCTTCGAAGCACAGGATTTTCATACGCACGCACTATGGGTTGGATGTATCTGAGCGCAGAGGGTTTATGGGGTCCTATAATAGAGATTGTTTCTAGCCTGGTAGCAGGATTTGTAATTTTTGGAGCATTTTTCAAATCGACAGGTGCCGGCAAGTTCTTTATTGACCTTGCACTTTCCTTAACAGGTCAGGTAAGGGGCGGTGCAGCAAAAGTAGCGGTAATAGCAAGCAGTTTGATGGGAATGATAACAGGATCGGTAGTGGCTAACGTTGCCACAGTGGGTACCATTACAATCCCTCTTATGAAAAGGTGTGGCTATAAAAGCGAGTTTGCAGGAGCGGTTGAAGCATGTGCATCCACGGGAGGTGTATTTACACCACCTGTCATGGGAGCTGTGGCATTTCTCATGGCTGATTTTCTTGGCATGTCTTATTGGCGCGTTATTGTTGCTGCGGCTGTACCTGCAGCCCTTTACTATATTGTGTTGTTTAATCAGGTTGATCTTGAGGCTGTGCACCTTGGATTAAAAGGTATGCCGAAGGATCAACTTCCCTCCCTGAGAAAAACCTTACGAAATGGCTGGGTATTTCTATTGCCGATAGCAGTTCTTGTTGTTTTCCTGGGTGCCCTGGGGTATTCTGGGGAAACGTCAATCATGGCAACTCTTGCAAGTTTAGTCATTGTAAGCTTGTTTAAAAAAGAATCTCGCCCTTCCATATCAAAGATATCCGAAGCCTTTGTCAGTTCGGCAAAAGGAATGGAAAGTATAACCCCAGTCTGTTCCGCAATCGGCATCATTGTGGGTTCCCTTGTCATCACCGGGGCCGGAATAAATTTGTCGTCGGGACTACTTGCTTTGAGTGGAGGTAGTGTGTTCCTCCTCCTTCTGTTCGCAGCAGGAGCAAACTTTATTTTGGGAATGGGTATGACTTCTGTAACCTGTTACATTATCACCGTGGTGTTGCTGGCTCCTGCGTTGATAAAAATTGGTGTAGCGCCTATCGCTGCGCATATGTTTTTGTTCTATTATGGTACTATTTCATTCATTACACCCCCTGTGGCGATAGGGGCCTACGTGGCTGCGAACATTGCCGGAGCAAGTTTTTGGAAAACAGGATGGCAAGCGACATTGCTTGGTTCAGCAGCTTTTGTTATACCCTGGTCATTTGCCTATAATCCAGCCCTCTTACTCGTGGGTCCAATATCGGAAACCATAAAAGTAGGTTTCTTTTGTGCTATGGGCGGTTTTAGTATTGGTGTCGCTATTGTGGGTGTTTTCTGGTTTTCATCAAGGATGATTAAGATTTGGGAAAGAGTAGTTATGGGGTTGGCAGGGCTTATTTTATTGGGTCCTGTTTCTGAAACTATGACAAATATGTTCGCTTTGTTTGCAGCTTTTTTAGTTACATTTTACAACTTTGTACATTCAGATTATGCGAAAAGAGTATGGCTGAAACATTAGTTGTTCCAACATCAGCGGGGTTCATGATTTCTCTGAAACAAATGGGCAAATACAAGAATCAAAGCTTTTCAAAAGATATGCCTTAATAAGGAAGTTCGAAAGAATAAGAAGGAACCTTTTTTTGCAAACACAAAAAGAGGTTCAGCCTGACAAGATTAGTGAATTTATGAACCAAAGGATAGACAAGGCTTTAACTTACCGCTGGTACATCTTCTGGATTTTTTCGATCCAGTATTTCATTCTGTATTTTCACAGGGTTTGTCCGGCAGTCCTCGCACCTGAATTAATAAACGCTTTTAACATATCGGGTACCAGTCTGGGTATTCTTTCGTCTGCCTATTTCTATCCTTATGCCTTCATGCAAGTGCCAATGGGTATGTTTGCAGATTATCAGGGATCGAGAAAGACAGCAACACTATTTAGCTTCATTGCTGCTTCCGGTGCTATCCTATTAGGGTTATCCCTGAGTTTTAATTTTGCTATTTTTTCAAGAATTCTAATCGGCCTCGGTGCATCTGCTATTTTTGTACCGGCAATGAAGACATTCGGAGCATGGTTCAGGGGACAGGAATATGCACGGGTATCTGGCCTTTTTATGGCCGTCGGGACCATCGGGTGGTTTATGGGCACAGCACCTCTCGCGATTCTCACCCAGATGTTTAGCTGGAGGGAGATTTTCATTGTTGTTGGGGTTATCACTATTGTCCTTACTGTTTTAACATGGATCATTGTGAGAGATAGACCAGATGAAAAAGGTTTTCCTGTAATAGTAGAACAAAAAGTATCATCCACAGAGAAAAAAGGTGGTGGTTTACGTCTGGTCGTCAGCGAAAGGAATTTCTGGTTTATCGCCCTATGGTTTTTCTTGAGGGTAGGCATTCTTTTCGGTTTCTTTGGTCTCTGGGCTGGACCGTATCTTACTGATACCTATGGTCTTACCAAATTTTATGTAGGCAATATTCTCTCTATGGCCCCTCTTGCAATTGTGATAGGGAGCCCAATTTTCGGTTATATCTCAGATAAAGTTGTGCGGAGCAGAAAAAAAATCCTTGTGGGATCTTCCATAATCCATTCCATTTGTTGGCTTGTTTTACTTCTCTTCTACGACTCTTTGTCTGTTGCTGTGCTTTTCATCCTCTTTTTCTTTATGGGCATGATGGCAGGCGCTCCGGCAAGTGTTGGTTTTTCAATGATCAAGGAACTTTTCGCAGTGAATGTAGTCGGTACCTCCATTGGTGCTGCTAACCTCTCAGGCTTCGTTGGAGGGGTTGTTTTTCAGCCATTTATTGGGTATATTTTAGACAGTGTGGGTAGGGTTCAAGGTATGTATCCCCCAAGTGCCTATAAATTTGCATTCCAAGTTTTTTTTGGGGCAAGCCTTATTGCTCTTGTTAGCGTGCTTTTTTCAAAAGAAACGATGAATAGAGATTGTTAGCTAAAATTTAAAAGTGCACACTTTAAAATTTAGCTAACAGGGTTTTTGTAAACAACCCATTTATTACCAGTTGTAATACTGTATAAAATGTTAAAATCAGAAAACCACACTTACAGGAAGGAAGGCAATAGGGCCAAAACGAGAATTTGTATCATAAAAACAGACAGCCACCAAAGCCCAAAATGTGCACCTTATAACTGGTTATCAACAAATCCAAGCAGGAGCCCGATGTGTAGGTAAGTATTTGTACCGATGGGACACATGCAAGGCTCGCAGTATAATGTAACGCTCTGTAACATGGTCGTGAGGCAGACATGGCATTTCAATTGCTTAATTTTTCGGTGTGATACATGCTGCATCTTGCCGGACGTGCACTGGAAACCCCAAGAACATTTTTGGCAGGGGCCCGATCTCATAAAGCAAACTTCCTTCTTATTAAGGTTCAACGACAACAGAATGAAGTCGGTGTAAAAACTCCTTCTTAACCTCCAATTTTGTTACCAGATTATTTTCTTCAAGAAAATGGAATTTGTATTCCTGATTTGCTACGTAGTCGATCATGAACCTTAACTTAAAAGTGCCATCACTTTTCCGGATCACAACATAATAACATGTCCACCTGGAATTGAATGAGGGTATAGGGAGGTTTTTCACGTTACTGGTGTCGAAGGGTTGCAAGATAGAGGCAATTATGTATACTCGACTGTCGTCACATTTAAGCTGTAGGACTTCTTTCTCCGCTTTAAATTCTGCTTTCCTGACCAGCATGATGTCCTCATAATATGTAAATTTCAAAGCGGTTTCGGGAAGAGAAAATGTTATATTGTGTTCATTATCTTCGTTCACGTACCAAAAAAGATATGTTATGTCGCCTACTTTTGTAAATCTGCCTTTCACTAAAGATATTAATTCAATTCCACCACCGAAGTAATTAAGCAAGCCCTGTGGGCTTATAAGTTCCTGCCCCAGTATGTCAGTTGAGATACTTAAGGCAGTAGCTACCGCCTTTTCAAGAATGTTAATAGTCGAGGGATATTCTGGTGATGGACCTAACCTTGCAAGAGCGTCTGCCATGGCATGTGATCCGGAACCGGAAAGTATCACATGTCCAAATCGTTCAGACTGAAGTTTTTGATAGTTAAAGCCAAATGCATTGATTAAGTCTCCATTCTTAATAAGCCCTATTATGCTGACGTTCTCTTTGCACCATTTATCCACCTCGTGCTCCCAGAAATTCATCACATCATCAAGAGCAAAGTTGCGCTCAGCACTCGCTTTCTTGAGATGTTTTATTACAGCCTGTGCAGCAACTCGTGTTCCAGACCATCCAACGGCCAACCTATCATTTAAAATACATAGTTTCTGGCAAAGTCCGACAATCGTAAATCCAGAACCTTCTGGAAACACAGAGTTAATATTGCCAATGGTAGGAATATGAATTTGTTTGCCAGGAATCTCTGGGCCTGAGAGTAGAACATCACCCATAAGGATTGGATATGATTCAGGAAAGAAAGCGGCTGTCATCGTCATAGCTATACCCCCATTTTATCTGACGTCTGCAACTGCAAATTGCTCGGCAAATGATTTCTTTTAACTTTCCTATGCACACCACTCCATTATTGAAAAAAATACTCGCTTATTATAACAGAAAATTTAAACGGATTCCGATTTGGTCGATCCCACTTAATTTACACGGTTTTGGATGCCCGAGTCGGAATATATCCCCTCCTTTTGTTACTGCCTCCCGCTATGGAATCCAACACGTTTAAGATTTCAAGCAATAACTTATCGGCTGCGCCGTTGAATACCACTTAAAATGCAGTATGCCGCCTATGAATGCCAGAGGCACCCTTTCAGGAAGGCATCAATGGACACGAGATAAAATGAGTTATGAGCATTTGTATTTGTAACACAATAGCTGATTTCACATCTTCTGAGGATTTACAGACCGAAGTAAGCTGACTTCACATCCGGGTTGTCGGTGAGTTCCTTTGAAGTCCCCTCCAGGACTGCACCTCCATTTTCAAGTACATACCCGTAATGAACGATAGGCAGGATCGGGCGGGAATACTGTTCGGAGATCAATATGGTAATCCCCGTTTGTCTGTTAATATCAAGGACAGCTTTTACAACCATTTTCTCCATTAAGGGGCTTAAGCCCAGTAGCGGCTCATCAAGCAAAAGCAGTTTCGGCTGTGCCATTAATGCCCTTCCAATGGCAAGCATCTGTTGCTCTCCTCCGCTTAAAAACCCTCCTTCTCTCTTCTTCAGGTCTTTCAAGGCTGGAAAGATGGTAAATACGTACTCAAGGGTCTTTTTTGCCTGGGATCTTGTTGCAAGGATGCCACCTATCTTAAGATTCTCCAATACACTGCTTTCTGCAAAAATTCTCCGTCTTTCAGGACAGAGAATAATGCCTTTTTTCGCCCTGTCGCTCGGTTTCATATGGATGATATCCATCCCTTCAAAGGTGATACTGCCGAGTATGGTGATTCTCTCCCCGCCTTTCATTTGCTGCTTCTTTTTTTGATCCAGTATAATGCCCGAGATCGTACGCATGAGCGTGGACTTGCCTGCACTATTGGCGCCAAAAACCCCAGTTATTTCCCCCTGGCGGCAGGTCATACTGATATTATTAATTGCGATGGCGTTTTCGTAAAATACCATGAGACTCTTGATTTCTAACACGCTTCTGCCTCCTCTGCCTCGTCTACCTCCGTCCCAAGATATGCCTCCCTGACCTTTTCGTTTGCCACCACCTCTTCGGGGGTCCCTTCAGTCAGTTTTTCCCCGAAGGCCAGAACAACTACCCGGGTGACCAACCGGAAGAGTTCTCTCAGCCTGTGCTCGATCATAAGAATGGTTATGCCTTCCATCTGAAGTTTTTCAATGACGGGGACCAACGATGTAATCTCCGACGAACTTAAGCCTGAAAAAACCTCATCACAGAGGATAACCTCAGGCTTTAAGGCTAAACACCGGGCAAGCTCAAGGCGCTTGAGATATCCCAGCGGGAGTGTGGATGCAATCTTGTACGGTACAAAAGCGTCACGCTCAAATCCAATCTCTTCGAGGATATCGATTGCCACCGCATCCCTGTCTCCTGATTTACCCCCCCTTGTCCTCTTAATCCGTGGTGAGTTCAGGGGAACAATCAAATTTTTATAAGCTGGCAGACTATGGTAAGGCCTCACGATTTGAAACGTACGGACAATACCGAGGTCCGCAATTTTGGCGGGATCTAATCCCGTGATCTTTTTGTTTCCAAAATAAACATTGCCTGAATCAGGTTTTACAAAGCCTGTGATCAGGTTAACCAGTGTGGTCTTTCCTGAACCGTTAGGCCCGATCACTCCAAGAATCTCGCCTCTTTTTATTTCAAAGCTGACATCCTTCGTTGCCTTGACACCGCCAAAAGATTTGCTTAGATTTTGAACACGAATAAGAGCCTCTTCGCCCATGCTCACACCTCTTTCCAGTGTTCAAACTGATGATATTTTCGCTGAAGGTAGTTCATGATCCCTTCAGGCTTATAGACGATAAATCCCATTAAGATGAGGCAGTAGAGAACTACCCTGAGTTGTCCAAAACCGCGAAGCGCCTCGGATAGAGGGGTTAGCATGAACGCCCCCAATACAGGACCTACAAGCGTTCCCGCCCCGCCCATTACTGTTGCAGCAATGGGGAGTATTGAGAAGTCCATGGCAAAGAGCGAGATACCCAGCCAGCCGTACTGGTGACTTAAGTATGCGCCGCCAAAACAACCCATGAGCGAGGCAACGAAGACTGCCTTGGTTTTATAGAGGGTGATGCTTATTCCCGATGCCCTCACTGCCTGATCATTATCCTTTATGGAACGGAAAATCAACCCTATGTCTTCATTTACCAGCCTCCTCATTACAAAGAGAGCGACGATCACTACTGCAAAAATGAGATATTGATCAAACCAAATATTCGGGAGGGTGGCAAGGGCGCTGATTCCTTCAGTGCCTCCGAAGATATTCAGTGCGACGACGATATTCACGGTTAGCAATGGAAACATGAAACTCACAATGGCAAAGTATACCCCCCTTAACCTGAGGCAGGGTAAGAGGGTAAGGGTGCTTATCACCGCCCCGATGACGGTGGCAATGGGAATCGTGAAGAAGGGCGACCAGCCCAGATAGTGGTTCAGCAGTCCTGCTGTATATCCCCCACACCCGACAAAGAAAGCACCTCCCAGACACACCAGACCGACATATTCTGCCAGGAAGTCAAAGCTCAGGGCAAGGAGGGCATAGACCCCTGCAATGCATAGAACCCTTTGCCAGTAGGAATCCACCAGAAGAGGGAGGAGAAGAAGTCCAAAAATGAGGAATGCTCTTGGCGCAAGGAGATAACCCATCTCCCTCCAGGAAGTTAGTGCGTATATCCCTTCGGTTCGGACCTTAATCCCCCTGTCTAATCTCTCCTGTCTTGTATCTTCTGTTGTTGCCATCTTTTTACACCCTCTCTTCCAGTTCTTTCTGTTTTCCTAAAAGCCCTGAGGGTTTGAAAATTAATATCAGGATTATCGTTCCCACGAGTACTACAGACTCCCATACCGCTCCAAATAATGAGGTGCTCACAATCATTGCAAAACCGAGTACGAAGGAAGCAAGTATGGCCCCTCCCCAACTGCCCAGTCCCCCTATGATACATACCGCAAGGGCATATATGAGCACCCTGTATCCGGCCTCGGCAGTAACATTGCCCAGCGGCAGGATGATAACTGCGGCTAAACCGGCTAAAGCTGACCCTATGGAGAGAGAAATCATCGCTACACGGTCGGAATCTACACCAAGCATCATGGCGGCCTGTTCATCCTGGGCGATTGCCCGAAGGGATAACCCAATCTTTGTGTAATGGGTAAAGAGCCAAAGCATGATAACCACAGCCAGCCCTCCTCCTATGATGATGAACCGCTGGGCATCGATGATAATTCCGGCAACCCTGAATTTCGCATCAATAAAAGAGGGCAGCACATAAAAGGGCCCGATGAATCCTTTAAATCCGCCGATTCCCTGTAAACGCAAGCCCTCTAAGATGATTAATCCAAAGGCAAATGAAGCGATAATCTCCGAGGTGGGTAAGCCCCTGAGCCGTATGAGAACCAGCCGGTATATCGCTGCCCCCAAAAGCGATGATATACAGAGCGAAATGAGGATGGCCAGCAGGTAGTTCAGGTTGAGATCGTTGACAAAGCTCCAGGTCATAAAACCGACCAGAACATAGAGTGCGCCGTGCGCAAAATTTGGCAGTCTGCTCACTCCATAGACCAGTGTGAAACCCACCGCTATGAGAGCAAAGGTAACACTATTCACCGTTCCATAGAAAAGGATGTCCATCATATTCTTCCAGCTTGCCTTATAACGTTGGGTTCTGCAGCGTATACTGCTTTTACGATTTCTTCATCCAGGGCGGCATCTTAATTGCCCCTGTTGCCCCTTCCTTTGGAAAGATAGTGATCCTGTCGCCATCCTGCCACTGGATCCAATTGCCCAAAACGCTTTCTTTCGGATTATACCCGTAGATGATCTGGTGGTTCTTATCGAACCGTACCGTACCGCGGACGGCAGGAAGATTTGTCTTCTCGAGGGCAGCGATGAGGGCATTGGCCTCAAGCTTACCGGCGCGTTCAACAGCATCTTTGAGGACGTATACCGACTCATAGGCACTCACACAGCCGGTGCTCCTGGGTGGTACTCCCCACTTTTTCTGAAAGGCATTGTAGTATTTCTTCGTCAATGCGGTGACATTTGAAGGGGTGCAGCCGGTTTCCGATAACGTGACAATCGTATAGGCCCCCTTCCCTTTTGTCTGTTTCCAGAAACCTGGATCCTCCGCTGCCCCTATAAAACCGATGGGCAGCGCAGGCACTTCCATATCTGCCCACTGCCTTAACAATATGGAGGTCTCAGGCGCATATGCCCATATGAATAAGATTTGGGCGCCCGATTTCTTGCAGTCACTTAGGGCCACAGAAAAGTCGGTGGCGGCAATAGGGTGCTTGTCAAAGCCTGTAATTTGCCAGCCATCCTTCACTGCCATGTTCTTTACAATCTCCGATGCTGCCCGGCACATCAGGCTGTCATCAATGGAGATAAACATTTTGTTATACCCGAATTTCTCTTTTATGCCATGAAGAAGATCAACCCCTTCTTTGATATACCACTTCACGCTCCCGCTTGCCCTAAAAGAGTATTTATATTTTTCCGGGTCCTTTGCTACCTTCTGATCCCAGGTGGGGGTATAGGAACCGATGGAGACGATATCAACAATCTTGTATCTGGCGTAAAGGTCCATGGCTGCAATACTGCATTCGGACATGCAGGGCCCGCCAACGATGACATCTGCCTTTTTCTGAAGAATCAGTTTCTCGATGGCCAGGAGCACTTCACTCGTCGGAACCCCCGGCTCTTCATCGCGGGTATCGATGATTTCAAGCTTCAGTGGTCTCTTAACACTACCCACCTTGACACCGCCTGCAGCATTGATCTCTTCAGCCGCCAGGATCAAACCCCTCTCCCCGTTCTGGCCATACGCACTCGCACGGGGAACCGGACATCCTACCAGAATTGGTTTGGCCTGTGCGTGGGCTTTCCCGATACCTGTCATTATTGTCCCTGCTCCGATAGCAGTAATTCCAATAGTTTTTAAAAAATTACGCCTAGATTCATCCATTGATTTTACCCCCTTTTTTTTAGTAGATACTTATGATTTTCTATCTTTATCACAAGCGATAAATGATGTCAACTATATATGTATTTAAAAATACTGCTGTTGCAATGAACATATATATGTGTTATGTTTAGGCATTCGGGGCGTGGCGCAGCATGGCTTAGCGCGCTTGCCTTGGGAGCAAGAGGTCGCTGGTTCAAATCCAGTCGCCCCGATTTTAAAAGCAGTGAATAGTGATTAGTTATTAGTGAACAGTAAAACCCTTGAACCCTTGAACCCTCTAACCCTTGACCCCTTTTAAAGATTATTCAATCCATCTTACAAAGTTGTCGAGACCTTCCCTCGGTGATTTGAAGCGGTTGATAGGGCTTTCCCAATCAGGATAACCCAATGCTACCCCTATCACCACGTCCTTATTCTCGGCAATATTTAAAAGTTCTTTTATCTCATCTTCATAGGCGGTGATAAGGCCAATCGGACAGGTCCCCAATCCAAGGCTATGGGCTATGAGAATTAGATATCCAAGGACAATACCGATATCGACGAGACGTGCCTTTGAAAAGGCATTATCGAGACAGAGGATAATTGCCACAGGTGCTCCATAAAAATTGCAGCTCCCCTCATTGATAAACCGGTCAAATTGAAGACCCATCTCCTCGAGGTACGGGGTCATCAGTTCAAAGGATTCGGCCCCTCTTTTGCTGAATGTATCAGAAAGTGGCTTCACATTCCCTGGACTGCAGGAGATCTGCTTTTCCTGGTAAGACTTGATGAGCCTTCGACTGAGCCTTTCCTTCTCTTCTCCCATTACTACGGTAAATTCCCACGGCTGGAGGTTGATTGCAGAGGGTGCATGGAGTACCAAATTTAAAATTTCTTCAATCTTTTCTCTTGGGATGGGGTCCGGTTTAAAAGCCCTGAAACTCTTTCTTTTCTTGATTGCCTGCAATAAATCCATAGCCATTTATCCCTCCCCTGTACGTTTGTTGGAAAAATATACCACATTTTGTTAACGCTTCACAGGAAAGACATAAGATTCTTTTCCTTGCACAACACTTTATTCACTGGTAAAATCAT